>JACCDH010745947.1_pt1 | contig 25096 bp, 21 predicted proteins | sample 7442481 | NCBI WGS metagenome assembly JACCDH01 (sample SAMN15323433, study PRJNA562643) | freshwater metagenome | isolation source: river surface water | place: USA:Blue River Watershed | collected 2017-08-15 | reverse complement strand
TTGATTTCAATATTGTGATCAGCACAATATTTATTTAATTTACCAGAGTCTTCAGATATAATCTTAGGACATCTTGTAAAAGTTAATTTCTTTAAATTAGGTAAAAGTTTAATATACTCACAAGCATTTGATAATTGGTCAGCATTATCAATATGAATAACTTTTAAAGATTGAATTTTTTCAATCGTTGTTAAAGTTGATACTGCAGGAAAGTTAACAATTGTTAAATCTTCTAAAATATTGTTATTAAAAATACCAAAATCAAAAGGATTTGAAAATCGAGAATCATCTCCTCCAACCAATTGATTATGTGCTTGCTCAGCAGTGATATCTCGAGTATAAAGAATTTTTGTTAAATTAGGTAAAAGTCTGAGTTTATTCCAATATAAATGATTAAAACGAACAGTATATGTTTCATCAGCTTGTCTTTGAATAGTAGTATGATTTTCATCTAATCCTATATTTTGAATTTCACTATGATTATTTGCACATCGAGTATTTTTGTGAATTAAATTTAAAGTTTTTATTGAGAAAGGTAAATATAATCTTTGAATAGTTCTTGTTCTTAGTTCGTGTCCTGGATTTGTCCATCCATAATGAATAACCCATACATCACCAATACAAATTTCAGTAAAACTCAAAATACTTAACATTTTTTCCATATCACTGATTCTTCGACTTAACATTTCAATATCACTTTTTTGTTTGGCTTCAAGTCTTAGAAGAGAAGAAGAGACTTCCATTTCAGAAGTAGTTTCAACAGATTCTAATTCAATTTTACAGAAAGCAGTAAAATATTCATCTAACTCGGCATTAAAATCAAGTTCGATAGAACTCATTTGAATAAGAATAGATATATTGTGCTTAGGTTTTTTTTCAAAACATTTAATAAAAAACAAATAAGCTTTATCTAAGCTCCGAATATTACCTTTCTGTAATTCTGAAATAGTAATATTACCTTCATAATTTATATAAGTAATACTATTTAAAACACGAAAATATATATATTCTTTTGTTAAACTAATAGTAATATGAAAATTATCAAAATTTTCAAATTGATGATACAAAGACATCTTTAATTATTTTATTTTTTTTTTATAATGTTGTAAATCTGAATGAATAATAATAAAATTATTCATTTTTTTAATATAAATTTACGTTTATTGTTAATATTTACAAATCTATAAAGGATGAAGTCATAAAAGAATCAATAATATTGTAAAATAATTTATCTTCAAATTTAATCGATTCAGGATTATTTTTAAAAGTAATATATAAATATAATACATCAATAAGATAAACTTCTTGTTTTAGATAATCATTTTTCCATCCTTTAAGTGAAAACTGTAATAATTTATGTAAAACAATAGAATCATCAACAATTTGAAGGGGTCTTCGTATTTCTTCAATAAAATTAGACATAACTAATTCACCAGATTTTTCATAAATCCATTTTTGGATCATCTTTTTTTCATAAAAGTCTTCAGTTGCTAATTGTTCTTGTGTCAAATGTTGAATTTTAAAGATATGATTTAAAACAATAAATCGTAATAATTCATAAATTTTAGAAAATTCAATAATTTTTGATGAGGATATATGAATAAAGGTCTCAACAAAATCTTTAATATGATATAAATAATGTTCATCAAATAGAATAGTTTGTAGACCATTTGTATTCTTTAATATTTCATCAATTAATTCAGACCAAATAAAATCAGAAGCATCACAATCACTAAAAATTTCGGAGAGGACATTACGAATTAAATGAAAACGTTGAATAGGGAATGATTTTTTCACACTATTTTTCATAATAGTGATAATTTTTTTAATAAAAATCATATCCATTTTCTCGGAATAAAAATCAGAGAAAGATAGTTTAAATATATTTTGAATAGTTAAATGAATACTACAAATGGTAAAAATATCATTAAAATTATTATTTTTAAAAGTTTGTAGAATTTTATCATAACAAAAATGAATATCTTTAAGCATTAAATCAAAATAAATTAAATAATCATGATGATTAATTTTTTGAATACTTTTTAAAATAGAATGAATTTTAGAAAGTTCATTTTGAATAAAAGGAATTTCCTTAAATTTATCTTTACCAGAATAATTTTGTAGAATTATATCTCGAATAGATAAACAACGTTTAAGTTGATAGATAAGATTTTCAATACGAATTTTCTTTGAATTTTCATCCAATTCAAAAAATTGGTAAAGACTTTTTTCCAAGAAAGAGAATCCAGATAATTTAATCATATCATTAACAAATTCAGAATCTTGAATAATTTCAGTTACAATAATTTTTTGTTGTTCAGGTGTTTTTTTAGAGAATTGTTTACCCATTTGATTAATACCGATTTTCAACATATCTTCACTTCTTAATTGATATTTATCACCTTCTTTTTTAATAACGCGGTATAAGAAAGAATCCAATGCGCTTAAAGGGATAATATCAATAATACGGTCAGTTAAATTATCTTTTAAAAATTCATTACTTACAGTATCTTTTACTTGGTCAAACATTTCTTTTAATTCTTCTTCTTGTATATTTAATGATTCATTACCATCTTCACCGGTAGTTAAACACATAAAATCTGCTTTATTAACAACAACGAGAAGTCCAATATTTTTTTCTTTTTGAATTTTAATTTGTTCAATAATAAATTTAAGAATATCCATTTCATCCGATGTATTAAGTCCAGAATGGATATCAACCATAAAAACAACAACATTAAATTTGTGAAAATTTAATCTAAGATATTCATAATAAATTTCTTTAGTACGAGCATCATTTAAACCAGGAATATCATAAATATTCATATTACCTTCCTCACAAATTTTAATATCTAATTTAGGTACATGAAATACTAATTCATTACATTCATCAATAGTTAATTGATTACCTTTTTCAGTCTTTTCAATGATTGATTTATTAACTTTAGAAATATGATCTTTAATTTCAGTTGAAACAAATTCACTCGAATTAATTTTTTCATCTTCAATATATAAACAAGGCACCATAGTAGTACGTTTAATCTTATATTGTGTTAAATCTTTACAAAAGAAAGAATTTAACAAAACAGATTTACCGACAGAGACGGTACCAATTAGACAAATAGATATATTTGTATTTTCCATTTTTTTTCTTTATTTAATAATTTATTTATAATAAGGTAAAAAACTATAAAATCAAAATAAAAATCATTTTTTTATTCTTTACGTTATTGTTAGTCCCATAGTTTAATAAGTATATCAAAATAAAATTTTTTAATATATTCTTTAATATCGTATCCATGTGATGAACATATTTTTCCAGAGAAATAAGATCGTTCTTTTTTATTAATATATTCAATAATATCAATATTAACCAAGTCATGTTTTGAACATATTAAAAATGGTAAAGTATTATCTTTTAAATTTTGTTCAATAAAAAAAAATATTAAACCCTTTTTAGTAATAAAATAATAAAAAAGATTATCAAATATAGTTTTTCTAGAATAAATAACAATAAAATCATTCGTATCTCGGATAAAACTTCGTTTATCTTTACAAAATTCTAATAAATAATCAGTACTTATATGTCTTAATTTTTGTATTTTTCTATCATTTAATATATTATTAAATTCATTTTTATCCAATACACAATGAATAGTAGATATATTTGATTCAGTGATATTTTCCAATGGAATTTCTACTTCTTTACAAGATATTGCTATATTTTTTATACTTTTGTTTGTTTCTAAATTTAACATTTTTGATAATAAATCCTCATATAAGGCACAACTTCTTTCAAATTCTTCATTTTTAAGTTCTAATCTTTTTTCCAATTCCATTATTTTTAAATCTTTTTCATCATCTACAAGAGTAAAAATTTTTTTTTCATGTAATTGAATAAGATATTGATATGTTTTGTGAGTAAACAAAATTTTTAAAGATTGAAAAGGATGTATAGAATGAATATCTTCAAAAATATGAATATCATAAATAAAATCATCTTTCAATAAAAAACATTTTTGTATAAAAAACACAAATTGTTCTATCGAATGATGAATCTCTTCTTCAAATATTCTTTTTTCAAAAATAATGTCAGTTATCTTATCTTTAAAAGATAACGTAAATGATGGGTCATCATGACGATTTATTTGTATTTTATATCTATTATCTTTTGATATAAATTCCATTTTATTTTTTATAATAATTGATGTAAAATAAGTAAAATAAAAAAAATATTCATTTTTTTTTATTTTTTAGAATGGAAACCATATTTTTCGATATATTGGAACATATTCATAGTTCCCATAGAGGAATTACATGATTTACAAATGGGTCGTAAATTATCTAAATTCACTTCACCACCATTATGTTCAGCAATAACATGACCACAATCGAAGTTTAACATAGTAATCTCAGCGAGTTCACAACAGAAACACTTAGCAGTTCCAATCTTTTCACCAATATAAGTGGCCCAAACTTTAGCTCGTAGAGGTTTAGGAATCTTATCTTTTTCTTTCTTGGTAGTAGTAGTCTTCTTCTTCTCTTTTTTAGGAGGTTCAACACCAGCTTCCTCATTTGAAGGAAGAGATACAGTAGATTCTTTAGGTTCTTTTGTCTTCTTCTCCTTAGTAGCTTTCTTAGGTGCTTCTTGAATAGCTTCTTCTAATAAAGACAATAGAGATTCTTCAGTCTTCTTTGTAGTCTTTTTAGGTTTTTCAGTAGCAATCTTCTTCTTTGATAATTCAATCGATAATTCATTCTCTTCAATGATAGAAAAATATTCACAAAGATAATCATGAATTTCTTTAACACAATCAAAATTATTACCAGTAAACCAAGTAATTAATAACCAATGATGATTTTCAGAATTAAAGAATTTTTCAGTAAGAGAAGTAGAATGAGGACGAGCTAAACCGAAATGAGGTTTAGAACCACTTGATTCGGAGATTTGATACTTTCTTAAAATTTGATTATATTTATCATCAATAGTTCGAAGATCATTATTTTTAGTAATATATACATCATAATTTTTATTCCAAATAGTATAAATATTTATTAAAACTTTATCAATACAATAAGCGAATATATTAAGAAATATAGCTTCATTTTTAGAATGAGTTAAAATAAAATCATACTCATCTTTTGTGATTAAATAATTATTGGTAGTTAATAATTTTTTCAAAATGATAAAAAAATCATAGAGAATATCTTGTGAAAAATAATCGATTAAGATATATTTTTGTTGAATTTTATTTCTATCAAAATAAGTACGTTCAAACGTCATAAACATCATTTGTGTAGCTTCTCTAGCAGGTCTTCCCATATAAGGGATTTTATCAATAGCTTGTGTAAAATCTTTAATAAATTGAATATCATAATTAATGATATGATTTAAACCTTGTTCATTCTTCGTAAAAATATCTTCATAGAATCTCTCCCAGAATAACTCTAAATTCTTACGACGTAAATCCATTTTAAATTCTTTTTTTATTTTAAAATTTTTTGGAGAATGAATTCAATTTAAAATAATATTCATTTTTTTATAAAATATATACGTAAAATGATAAAAAATGATATTTTTATAATATACAACAGATTAGGTATATAATCATAAAAACAAAAACAAAAAATGGCGAGTAAATTAATGGGTATTCTAATGGATATTTCTGAGAAGAGTACTAAAGCATCGATTAAAAGTAAGATCGAGGAGATCATAACAATGTTAGAATCAATGTTGAGTTGTAATGGTGATGAGGAGACGATTCGACGTGGTAAAGATATGGTTCAAGATTCATTATGGGAATTACTTTCTAAAATATGTGAAGAAGAGTCATCTTTATACGAAGAGACATTAGAAAGTGTAAATTATTATTTATTCAATTAGAATAAATAAAATAAAATTATAATTTTTTTAACAATAGATGTTAAAACATCTCACGAATAGATGTGAGAATTCGCTCAGGAAAATGCTCCTTTATTTCAGGAATAGACATAAGTGTCTCAATGTTAGCCTTAAACTCTTCATCAGAGGTGTGGGACATAAATTTATTGCATTCCTCTTCCATCACTTGGTTTCCATGATTATATTGTTCAACAATAATTCTAAATTCAGTCTCGAGAGGAGAAAGAATAGAATGAAGTTGTTCAATAATCCATGTGCGTTCAGTAGCATCAAAATAGTAGGTCCTCATCTCATCAACCGAGATAGGTATCTTAGGAGTCTGTCGTAGAGGGGCGGTCAAAGTAAACTTCTCTGTCTTCTCAAAGACACAATGAAAGATAACCTGCTTGTATTCATTGTAAATACAATTGGATAGAGAAGAAGTACCATGAATAAGACTATCGGAAAATAGCTTATCACAAATACGAGAACGTAGAGGTTCCCAATCAGTCTCGGATAGAGGATGACCCCTTCCCAACTTCTCATCAAAACGTGTTTGAAGAAGGTTCATAATAGGAATCACAACAGGAAGAAGGAGACGTTTAGTCTTCTCCTCACGGTTATTGGAACTCTCATCACCCTTCTTCATAATATTAAAAAAAGTCTGAAAGTATTCAATAATCTTCTGATTCTCAGGAGACATCTCAACAGGAGTAGCAAAGGTAGCGCTCATTGTTATGTGTTGTTGTTTTATTTGTTATTTATTCAATAAAAAAAAATAGAATTCTAGATATTCATTCTTCAATTTTTTATTATTTACGTCCAATATTCATTCTTATAAATAGAATAAACTTAAAAAAACAAAGATAAAAAGATATAAAAATGGAGGTAAAAAGAGTTGATTTAGGAAACAAGATATACGATGAAATTGATGAGAAGATGAGGAAAAATCTTGAGAATTGTTGTATATTATACATAGATGAGATAAAGAATGATATATTGGAAGAGAGATATCAGACGTTTAAGACTCAACTCATTGAAAAGAGAGGTGAGGAGAATGTAAAAGAAGAATATCTTTTTCATGGTACGAAAAAACCTTATATAGATAGTATCAGTAAAGATGGTTTTAAAGTAGCTTTAAATAAGGTATGTGCGTATGGTATAGGTACATATTTATCACCGAATGCGAAGTTAGCATTGCATTATACAGATGCAACAGTAGGTGACCAGACATTTTTAGATGGTGTTGAGGTAAGTTATGTATTTTTTTGTAAAGTATTGGTAGGTAAAAAGGTTGTAGGAAAAGCGAATCAAAAATTAAACACAGAATTATATGATGTAGGAGTGAATAGTTTAAAGATTCCTACACATTTAAGTATACCATATGATGAAGCAATAGTACCTAAATATATAGTAGCGTTTTATAAGAATGCAAGTTAAAGGCACCAATCTTGATAACGGTCAATATTCCAAGCTTTAGTGACTAATTCCTCTAACATTTTTTTTTTCTCTTCATTACAAAAAATAATTTTTTGTAGAATGAATTGTACACGAATGAGTGTAAATGTATTTTCAAAAATACGATAACGATTGTATTTCGAATAAGGTATTATTATATTTTCTCCTTGATAATTGATAGTAAATTCATTATCTTTTATTTTTTGAAGAACATTAAAAGTCATATTCGGATTAAGAATGAGAGCATTAAATTTACAATCTTCTTCATCCCAATCAGGGTCATAACAAATAGTAGTATGCCATCTATATTGAGGGTTTTGATTCATATCATCAAAAGTGATAATAGGATTCTGAGCTAAGAGAAAATGACAAAAAGTATCGGTATGATGTGAGTTCACAAAATCGATATCTACACAGGGAAATTGAGACATCATTTTTTTATATTTTTTAAGTACAAGTGAATCATAATCTTCAAAGAGTTCTTCATATTCAAATTTTAATCTTTTTTGATGTGAATGAAAGATATGAATATCATGTGGAAAATCGAAAATACGATGATATTTTTTGTATTTATTGGATTTCAATTCATCCCAAAAATCCATTGTCATACTAGGATTATATGATAATAACCATTGATGATGGCTTTTATGAGAGATAATCTCATCTAAAAATAATTGGGGATGTATATTAGGATTTTTTCCTAAAAATTCAATCTGCATAGAATTTAAATCATGAATATTTGAAAAATTGATGATTTTTTTCATTTGGTTAAACCAAAATAGTGACCATTCATAAAAATATTCATCATATTTAGGATGTCGTTTCAAGTCTCTTTCAATCAAAAGAGCTTCATATGCGTTTTTCAGTATCATGGGATATTTTTTTTTAAATATATTCATTCTTCTATAGATGAATATATAAAGAAATCAAATTTTTCGTAAAAAAGACTTACGTTTTAATAATTTTTTTGTAAAAAAGGTCAATATCATGAATATTAGATTCTTGATAAAGAGTAAGATATTCATTTGATTTATGAAATTCGGATTGATATTTAACAAAACAGTTTAAATCATTGTTAAAAGTACCATGACTCCATCGACTTGTCCCATCAATATTTCTAACAGTAAACATAATGTATGGGAATTCTTTAACTTTATTTAAAACTTGATTGTATTTAAAGTTGAATTTAATAAATTGTTCTAAATTCCAATTAGATTTATTTAGAGACTTCATTTGAAAGTAGAAATCATGAGAATGTACAACCATATTTTCGAATATATTTAAATAATAATGAATATTCTCTTTAGATAAAACGACATGTCTATCTGTATAACCCTGATAATGTTCACAATCTGGTATCCAAATATATTGAGGGTTCATAAGATAAAGTGATGGATGTGGTAAACGATAAATAAAATCACTACGAGAGATAATAAAACGGTCATATTCATTTATTAAACCAGATTCTTTTAATTTTTTATGTAAAAACCATCGAAAAAAGATAAGTATACCAGCAGAGCCAGGATGTTGATGATTAAGGTCTTTGATACCACCTAGAAACTGGTCTTTAAATTGTAAATAATATCTCCATGGGATGAATCCATATTTTCTTTTTGTAAATGTATGAACATGTTTTTGTTTTACAAAATTAAATGATTCTCGTTTCGTTATACCAAAGGCAGTATAACGCCATTCATTTGATGGAAAATTTTCATCATGATAAACAATATCTTCATAATTTAAATTTTTATCTTGAATATATTGGTGAATCTCCTGAACATTTTGGAAAGAACCTAAAAAATGAATATCTTCTGATTTTGTAGTAGGATTTTTTATTTTACCATAGATAGAATTAATATCCGAATATAAAAAATAAGAATTATCATTTTGAGAGATTATCTCTTTATAAGCTTTATCAAATGCATCTCCATAATCATCAGGTTCTGGATAAGTAAATCGATATTTAGCATTTTGATAAAAAGGATTTGAAATATCATAATCATCTTTTGTCCCAATACAAAGACATAAATCCGCATTAAGTTTATGAATTACATTTTCTTCAAAATTTTTATAAGTTAATTCATGTGCTCTTGTCTCTGAAAGAATAATCACCAATGTTTTCATTATTATATCTTATATATATTTTTTTTTAATCTTGAATTAACCAATTTTCAGGTAAACAGATATGTGTATAATATCCATTCTCATCAAAATTATGAGAGAATATAAAATTAGAAATTCCAACCATACCAACATTGGTGATATTATCTTTTAAAGAAGTCTCATAATCTACATCCGAATATGCATGTATAATCTTTTCATGGGAGATAGAGTCAGTCTCATCAGTTAGAAGAACAGCGACATGACCTTGGTCTTCTTCATTATTCTTAAAATTACGGAGTAGAAGTGTACCACGAGGATATTTTTTCGTAATATCTATCGGTTCAAGTCTTCTTTTCATCAATAAATATTGAAACCATACACCTGTTGTACCCGGATATATAAGTCCATGCTCATCAAGAGTCCCATCTAATCCTGGTATAGAGAGTCCATTATATCTTCTCATTAAATTGATAAGTCCAGTACAGACTATACATTTATCTTCTTCTTGAATCTTCTGGGAAGAAGGTGGAGGTCCATTCTTAGCCCAAAATTTATCATCACCGTCAATCACTTCTCCATCTCGATACCATCGATACGGAATGTAAAGGAGTGATAGAGCATAAAAGAGAGCGTTATCAACTGTGTTCATTGTTTATTTTTTTATTGAAAGAAAATCAATTTAAACTAAAAAATCAATCAATTTTTTAGTACTTACGTATTATAAAAAAATGTTTACGTCTTTATAATTATTATATATTTTCGTAAATGAGTTTATTTTTATACCAATCATAATAAACACCTTCTTTCTCCATCTTTTCAGAACTCATCTCTTTTCTTCCAGATATATAAGCATCATTGAATATATCAATCAAAATAGCATCATTATCATCTTGTTGGAAAGAAGGTTCATCCTCAAATTCAGAAAAATAGTTCATTTTTGATGATTTTAATGTTGAAGTATCAAAATCAAATACTTTCATCTTTACTAAAGTATGTTTTCTAGAGGTTTTGATAGAAGTATGATACTTGATATCGAGTATTTCTACTTTTTTAAAACGACTTTGAGGTTGATTTACACCATATCTAGCATAAAAAGCATTTAAATCATATATGAATTCCTTTCCAACTTCTAATTTATGTTCATCACAAACAATAGAATAACTATAACCCGCGAAATTATCTAAAGAAGAAGAGATACTCACACATCCACAATCACATATTAATTCATAAAATCCCATTTTTATTACCTATTTTTATTTTAATTTCTTTAAGTACTCGTTCATTCTTATTGTTTTCATAATTATAATGTAAATTTTATATTTATTTTTTCTTTTTTTTAATCTCATTTTTTGACTCAAAACCGGTTAAAGCCTTTCTCTTTGTACGATTTCTTAAAATGATTTCGATATTAAAAATCGATAAAACTTCAAAATATCTAATTTTTGTATTGTCTGTAGCATCACCACCTGATGCATAATGTATATTTAAATTTTCAATAATCGATATACATGTTCTAAAAATCAATCCAGAACCGATAGATGGGCTACCATGAGTCCCTCGAATAAATTTTAAAAATAGTCGAATTTTCCGAAGAATATTTTTAAATTTATCAAAATCCTTTAAGGTAAAATCTCCAGAAGGAAGTTTATATTCGTATTTAAATCTTCTAAAAATAAGTTCAATACCATAAACAAAGGGAATAGAAAATAAATTAGGATTTCTCATACATTCTTTGTAAAAAAGTTCATAATCTTGAATAATATCCCAAATATCTTCACAATAATAGTCTTGATTTTCATCCATATTGGTGATTGTTTTTGATAATTGATAAATATCTTTAAAAATATATTTTTTTAACTTTTCATAGGCAGATTTTGTTAAAAAGAATGTTTTACGAACTTCGGATAAAAGGTCATTTGAGTATTTTCGTTCATCTTCAGTAGCATCTTCTCCTATGTCTAAATCATGAGTTTCCAATTCATCATCTAGATCTAATAATTTTGAATTAGGTTTACGTTCACCGATTAAATGGTTTACTCGTATATCTTCCTCCATATTATATGTATTTGATAAGTTTTATAAATATCAATCATTTAATTCGTGTATGAATCATTTTTTTTTATGAAAATTAAATTTGAACGTAAACATGGGTGAGGTGGGATGGAGCATTTGAATCTCAAAGATATATTTTTTTCTATTTATAAATTGAATCATTTTTTAATCTAATTTTTTAATGCAAACCAATCAAATTTTCTTTTTCTGATCATTTTATTGCACTCAAATCCATTAAATTTTTTTTTGGGACGATTTCTAGAAATAATTTCGATATTAAAAATAGATATTACTTGTAAATATCTTATTTTAGTATTTTCAGAAGGTTCACCGCCGGTAGCATAATTTACATTCAAATTTTCAATAATTGATATACATATTCTAAAAATTAATCCAGCACCAATAGATGGTAAACCAGGAGTATTTCGAATAATTTTTAAAAATAATCGAATTTTTTGAAGAATATTTTTAAATTTATCCAAATCATCATCTGTCAATTCTCCAGAAGGAAGTTTATATTCAACATGAAATCTTCGAAAAATAAGTTCAATACTATATACAAATGGAATTGAATATAAATTAGGATTTTTCATACATTCAATAAAAAAATGTTCATGTTCTTGTATAAATCCCCAGATTTTTTCACAATAATCATCTTGGTTTTCATCAATATTTGTTATTGTTTTTGATAATTGATAGATACTTTTAAATATATGTTTTTTTAATGTTTCATAAGCATTTTTTGTTAAATAAAATGTTGTACGAACTTCGTATAGAAGAGTACTTGAATATATTTTTTCGCTGATTACATAATCATCACCAATATCTAAATCAATAAACTCGAACACTGGATTTAGTTCTAATAATAAAAGATTCGGTTTACGTTCACCAATAAAATGGTTTACTCGTATATCTTCCTCCATAATTAATCTATTCTATATGTCATTTCAAATCAATCAATTAATTCATCGATAAATCATTTTTTTTTAGGAAAAAAATTTGAACGTAAACTGAAGAGAGGGAGGGGGGTGGCCGCCTGTTAAAATGCTTTAGCATTTTAACAATCCAGAGACCTATTCGCGACTTGTTGTAGCTTTTATAAATCTATTTATGATATTTTTACAAATACTATCATATCAAAAGGTTTAATACTTGTTGATAATTATTCTTTTGTATTTTTCATTTCATCATCTTTATTACATATTTTACAACAGATATTTGTGCGAATAACGCCACCGGTGCGTTCTTCTTGGTGATTCATCATTATTTAACAATGATTTATTAAAAAAAAAAAGAGTTAATAATACTTTATCACTACAAAAAAACGCGTATTGTAAAGTACGTCTTATTTAAAAAAAATATATATACATATAATTAGATAAAAAAATGAATAATTATGAGGAATTAAAAATAAATGAACAAATATATTTTTTACATATACCAAAGACAAGTGGAACCGCATTATCCTCGAAACAAATTACTTATTTAGGTCATAATTTCAATGTTCCAAATATTTATAGAATTCCAGCTAACAAAAATGGTCATATCGGTTTTAGGAATGATAAATGGGATGTATATCAATATCCGATAAAACCAAATAATATTATTACAATTATAAGAAATCCTTTTGACTTATTAACATCCTATTATTTTCATGGTGAAAATTTCAAAAAACAATTTTGTCAAAATGGTTGGGCCTCCGTAAATTTAACACATGGATTTAAAACATTTAAAGAATTTATTATTGCTTATTGTGATCCTGATTTTGAATGGCATATACCAGCATTCCATCATTTTTTATTTAGTCAATTATTTGATAAAAACCATAAATGTGTGGCCGACATTATTATAAAATATGAATATTTAGATGAAGCAATAGATATTTTAAATGAAAAATTAAAATATCCAATTATAAAACAAAAAAAAAATATCACACAAAAAAAAGAAAAAAATTATAAGGAATATTATGATGAAGAGATGATTGAACTTGTAAAAAAAAAATGTTCTAGAGAACTTGAATATTTTCATTATGATTTTCATGGTTCTACGAAACATGAACCTCTTATTCTAAATTGTAATCTTATGTATGATGTTTATAATGATAAAATTATTCATGAATCATAAGATAAACACCACTCTTCATAACGGGATGGATGCCATGCTTCTTTAATTAATTCTTCATGTAAATATCTTGTTTTTAATTGTGTTAAATACATAGGTGACCATAAATTTATAGTTTCTTTATCAATTTGTGAAAAAAAGAATGAATCAATCATTTCATCGTCTTTCGTTAAATATTTTAAAGAGGCTGGTTCATTTTCTTCATAATCAAATCGTAAACATGTACCAAATATTTTATTCTTATACGGTTTTTCAAGTACATATTTTCCAAACTCTTTTCTCATTTCTGTTTGAAAATACGAAACCACAAAATGAATGTTTATTCTTTTTTCTTCTGAATCTTCTATCTTAATATGCAATGTTCCAAAATCTTTTGTATAATTTATTAAAAAATAAAAAATGGGTGTTTTAAATGCTTGATATTCTCCTTTTTTACAATTCTTAAATTCTTCAAATAGATCTTCACCTACATATATTTTAACATTTTTACAATCTTCTTGTGGTATAAAACCATTATATGCGTCAGCTCTATATTCTAATTTGGTTTTTTCATTTGTTTTTGTTAAAAATTCACTAATAGAAAAATTATAATCACTATTAAAACTACTTATTATCATAGCATACAAACCTAATCTTGATTTATCATATTTATCAACTGGAATATCATAAAAATCGATATCAATATAATTAAAAACTTTAATTTCATTATTTGATGTATATGAAGACATATATCTAACTATGGATCTATCATTGTATAGACTTGAATCTGGAAAAATAGGGAATAGATAATTTCCCACTGAATCTGTTTGGATCTTTTTTCTTGAATACTTATGTAAAACTTGTATCGTTTCAAAATATTTTTGATATCTGTTTTTGGATAAAACATGGTTATTTTTACCACATACCGAAAAAAAACCTCCCATTTTAATGTATATTTGTAAACTATTTATTTATAAAAGTATTTTTTTATATTATTTTCATTCTAGAAAAACAATATATATATATATAGAAAAGGATGCCTACTTTAGATAAACATATCAAAATGAATATATATCTAAGAATAGAGATTATGAATGGAGTTGGAGGAAGTATTATTGAACCTGTATTTGAAAAAGAGTTTATGAGTTCTCTTATTAAAGAGACAAATAGTGCAATTCGCCCTTTGTTAGAGACTTATCCTCATTATACAAAATCTTATCCAGATAATGGCTGGATTACTTATTATCTTGATATAAATTGTGACATTGATGTGAATATAAGTCAATTGTTGAGAGATCAAGCAGGTTGTTTTTCACCTATTGCCAAGTTATTTTATCATTCTCAAGATATCGCCATTATTATTCAAAGTAATATACGAAAAAGTATAAGTAAAAAATTAAATTTAAAAGAGATTAAAGTAAAATTAGTTGGAGAAAAGTATTATGTAAGTTGAACGTAAAGAATAAAAATAAATGAAAAAAATTCATTCTATAATTCAGTTTTATTTTGGTATATAAAAATAAAATAAAACGTAAACCATGAGTACTATAGACGTGCGTTTAGAGCTACCAACAGAAGATGAGACGAGTATTCGTCAATATCTTGAAAAATCGAAGATAGAGTCTCCTCAAAATATGAAGAGAATACAGACAAAACATCCAGGAATAACACAAAAGTTATATGATAATTTACCTTTTATTATCTTTATTTATCAATTACATAATGAATTTTATCAATTAATGGATTTATTTGATATGATAGGAGAAGATAGACCAGTAGAAGTCACTTCAAATCCTTATTGTTCTATATTAAGTTTAGAAGGAGATGATGTATTGCATATGAGAAGTACAATGGATATTAAAATATTCATTCTACACATTATATATAGGAGTTGTCAAGAATATGGTGATCTCTTAGAGATGATTGTATTAAAGAAGAGACCTATAAATGTATCTTCACATAAAAAGATGACTTCGTCTTCATTTTCATATATAATTGTACAGATTATGGATTTTTTGTCTCATTCTATTGAGAATATTGATGAGATTGGATTTGAATCGATATTGGATTTTATGGAGAAGAATGAATTTACACAGGAGGATGTATGTATCTTTATGAATAAGATGATAGGAATCATCACATCTGTAAAAAATTTAAATAGTTATCTTTTATCTATACTACATCCTCAAAAGTGTACTATTAAACTATCGATAAATTCAATGAATCATTAAATTTATCATATTATAAAAAAATTATATTAAAGATTGTAGATATTTTGGAGAGAGAAGATTGACTGAACGTTTAAAAAATGAATTAATATAATGATAATTAAATACACTATCTGATTCATCATATCCGTATGCTTTAATATCAATCATTAATTTCGTATATACTGGTTCTCGAACATCATCAATAATATCTAATTCATTATGTTTTAAGTATTCTTTTGATAAAAGATTCATATCTTTTAATAAAAAATGTAGATGTGTATTTTTACGAGAGATATAAGATTCAACAAGAGTTTGTTTACAAAAGATATAAAAACCATCTATCTGATTCATCATCAGTAAAATATCTCGAGAATATTTAAATTTATTTTTGAAAATCTTGATATAAAGAGGATAAAAACTCATTTTTTTATCATTTTCTTTACATTCTACAAAGAAGATAAGATACCAGATCAGTGATAATAAGATAAAATTTTTAAGAAAAAGAGTTTTTCTTTTAATCAAAAAAACACGATATTCTTTAGGAAAACTCATAATTAAATGATCTTGATCTTTTAAAATATTACGAATAAGAGAGAGACGGATAGTTTGATATATTTTATTATTTTCAAGTTGTGAAAGATTTAATTGTGTGAATGATGGTAGTTGTTGAAGTGATAAGGATTGATTGAGTATTACTATCTTTTCATTTAATTGAATATCTGAATTATAATAGATAGATTCAAAGAGAGCATATAATTTATCTTTTGATTCAAGGTCCAAATCTGGATATTTGCTATCAAAAGAAGAGATATTCCATTTAGAACGATTTGAAAATCGTACAGTCTCTTCTATTTTTCTTAATTTTTGTATAGTCTTTATATTCTCTGTAGCCTCTTCATTAATGGACAAATATAAATCTTTTAATTGAGTATCATCCATCTGTATCATCTGTTTTTTTTGAAATACCATAATGGTATATTTAAACCATTTTAACTTACATTTATATCTTAAATATTTTTCATAATCTTCTTTATTTTCATAACCTAAACTTAAAAATAATTTTTTACAATAGGCATTATCTAATTCATTAAAATGACCATATCCTCCTTGACCAGGATATGCCCATGATATAATTAAATAACCATTTTCACATACAGCTTCATTGACTGTTTTGATATATAAATATTCTTTATCTTTAGGTATATGTTCAGCTACCTCTAAAGACATTACAAATTTAGTTGGTATTTTAGGAAGAGGTTTGGTTAAATCATGAATTTCACAGTTTTTACAGAATTTTTTGGTATTTGGATTTCCATCAAAACCAATGGCTTTAATACCATTATGATTAAACATTTTAACATAGTCACCTTTACCACATCCTAAATCATATAATTCTTCATCATGATAACCCAATTTAAAAACAAGATTTTTAATGGCAAGAGCTAAAAAAGGGTCAAATGCATGTTCTTTCTCAGCTTGTACATCTTCAATAATCCAGTATCCACTTTTTGATATTTGACCTCTTTCATTACTTAATAATATTTTGGGTTGAGTCTTCATGATTTCTAATGATTATATATATATTTATTTAGCAGAATAATATATCATGAATATTATAGAATCATAAAAATGAATGATTATTTTATATTAAAATATCCAACAACTGAAAAGTTTAATATTATTTTAAAAAAAGAAGAAGATAATAAAAAGATAGAAAAATTTATCAAAGAAAATATTGAGTTAAATGAAGATATAAAAAAAATAAAAATTGAAATAAATGAAACAGAATTTAAAAATTTAAAAATTAATTTAAAACATGCACAAAAGATATTTTATCAAAACTGGGATAGTCGAATATTTTTTAATTATCAAGATAGTGCTATTTTATTTTTACATGATTTTGATAAATCTATTGAAAAATCATTTTTACTAAAAGAAGTCTCTACTTTTTTCCGTTCAAGAAATAAAAATACAATACATGATAGTAATACAGAAAAAAAATATAGAGAGATCTTTTTTACAATGCCTAGTAATAAAGGTTATAAAAAATCCCATAAATATTCTTATCCTGAAAAAACCTTAAAATTATATGAAACACAGATAAAAGTAATATATCAATTATATCGATTTTTAGAGATTGGAGGTACATTTGTTTTTAAAATGAATTATTTAAGTTATAGTTGTCAAATTGAATTGATTTATCTACTTACATTATTATTTGAATTTGTAATCTGTCAAGATACACAACATTTTATGTGTGTTGGATTTTTAGGTGAAAAAAATATAAAAAGAGAAGATTATTTAAAGATTATCAAAAATAATCAAATATTCTCAATTGAACCGAAACCTCAATTAGATGATTTTTTACATTTTCATATTGATTTACTTAAAAAATGGTATAAGATTGATATGTTATTATCTCATGATAAGATACATTTATATAAAGAAAAGTTATATGAGAATGTGATGAAGACAATTTATGAAGTGTCCCCTACTAGTTTTTATCTTCAAACCATATCTCAAAATTTTGAGGAATTATTACAAGTTAAAAAAACACCCAAATATCTTTCTAAACTATTTTATGAAAAAGATATGTATAAAATAAAATTATTGAAAAATCTTGTAAAAAATATTGATATAAAAGATATATTGATGATTGGATTATCTTATGGTTCTATAGCTGTTAGTCTTTTAAAAACATTTTCAAAAAGTAAATTATCCATCATAGATCCGAATCAAGAATTTCGATGGGATAATGTTGGAATGGAATTTATGGAAGATATGAAGATATCTTCTAAAAAATATCAGATAAATGAATCAGATATCACTCAATATTTAATAAACCTTCATTTAGAAAAAAAGAAATATTCATGTATTTATATGAATATAGATGAATCATTTGAAAAGTTATCATCTTATTTTGTATATATTCAACAATTATGTAAAAAAGATACGATACTTGTGTTAAATAGTTTTAATTTAGAATATATTCAACTATTCAATTTTATACAAAAAAATTTTCATTCTTTTGAATATATTACCAATGAAAAGATAAATTATCACTTTTATGTCTTTAAATATTTAGGATAAAACTTTTTCAACTATTTTATAAAAATAAAGTGGTTCAAATCTTCTTCTTATTGTATGAATATCATCATTCGTTATGATATTATATTTCGAATCTTCTTTTTTCACTTTATCTATAAATCGATATACATTTTCAATATCTTTTAAATTTACATGAATAAAATTGTATTCACGTGTTTTTTCTCGTTCATCCCACTTTTTTTGATATTCAAAGAATAATTCTCCTAAATGAATATCTTTGATACAAAAAAGAAGATCATATAACTGAAAGAAGGCTTTTAATTTCTCTCTATGTATGCGATTCTCTTTATCTTTAAAAAAATGTAAAAACATCGAAAATAAGTCCATCGATTTTGAAAAATTTATTGAATTTTTTGGTAGATATTGTATTTTAAATTTATTAGGTTTAGTAGTTATCCATTGATTATTCATCTTTAAACTAGAAAATCCGAAGTCAATAAGATATATTTTATGTTGAGGTGTTATCATGACATTCTTTGAATGAAAATCACCATGAATAAAATAAAAAGTTCTTTGTAAATATTCCAATAGTAATGCAATATAAGACCATATTTTTTTTAACCATTTTTTATCATCTCCTTTTTCTAAAAGATTTTTTAGAAGAGTATCCCCATTTATTTTTTTCATTGAAATCAATACAGATTCAGGACCGGTCTTTTGATACTGAATCAACTTTGGAACACAACGTACTTGAGAAGATTCATAAAGATAATATTGAATCATCGATTCAAAGAATGTCTCATACAAGATCTGATGAGGCATAAATTTGATTAAATCATCTTTTTTTTTATATATTTTCTTTCCTATTGTATTTTGATTGATTAAAAAAATATTCGATGAGTATCCTTCTCCAAAAATATTTTTATCTTCAAATCTTTTTACTTCCGTTGTGGGTATTTTTTGGTATAAAAAAAAGGTTATCTTATGAATCTCTTTCTTTAATTTACTAAAACTTATCTTTCCTTCTTCAAATTCTATTAATTTTTTCGAAAAATCATGAAGTTGATGTGAAAAGAGTCTCTCAACATCCTCTTTTTGGAAGGTTTTAAGAAGATAATCTTCTATCTTCTCTTTTCCCTCATTTTTCACAATTTTACGTTTATTTTTAAAATTAGAAGATAATATCATACTTTTTAACATATCTACTCTAGAATTATATAAGATATTCTATTTACGTCTCTATTATTTACTAAAAAAAATGAATATTTTGAAGATATAAAGACTAAAATCTTGATAATCAATAAAAAAAGAAAAGAATGCTATATATTGGATATCCAGTTGAACTACGTGAGGCATGTCGCCTTCTAAAAATACACTTTGATGAAGATATTCCTTACGATGAATATAAAGATTATTATCAACGAATCAATAAATATTTCAATAAATATGGTTTAGAATTTATTCGTCAAGATAAAGGTTTATGTATTATTGGAATTAAATTTGATGAATTAATTGGAGATATATGGCATATGAACTCTACATGTGATGAAGCTGTGATTTTAATTCTTCAAAATAAAAAGAAGGTAGAAGATGCGATAAAGAGGTCAGAGATTGATTTATCAACCATCTATATAGCACATATGGAGGGTGAAGAGGTTGAGATGCATAATCCTACACCATTTTTTATTCATTGTCCTTTTGATTATTAAAGTTCAGGAAAAGTTAAAGATTTAAAATTAAATTCAGGTGGTTTTATAATACGGTCAGTTGGACCCATCATTAATTCAGTGAGAGGATTTTGTTGAGTACTTCTGATTCTATGAAATTCTTCTTTTAACCATGCAACATCTTTATTTTCATCTTTTATATATTGAAGTAATATTTCACTAAATTCCGGATTCGATTCAACATTAATATTGAAAAATTCTAGTGTTTTATGCTCTATTTTATCAAATAGATTCGGTATTTGGTTTATAATTACCCTATTTCTTACTTTACTATCATATATAGGTAAAACAAATTCTTGATTGGTTGTTTTTTTCACATAATTTACAAAATAAAAGATAAAACTTAATTTTAATTTTTCATTTTCTAAAATTTGATCTTTTATTTTTATAAATAATTGATAAATATCTTTGATATTCATACTTTTTTGAAATATACTTAAATATATAAATTTATAAAATAATATTAAATTTTTATCAGTTTCATCATCTAGGATGGAAATAGGAGTGGTATTGTTAAAATTTACATTAGGACCATTTTCAGTTAATGTAAAAAAATTTGTACCATCTAATACTAAATTCATATTACAATCAAAAATTTTAAAATTTGTTAAATCTTGAATCAGATCTTCAACTTCTTCCAATTTATATAATCTTAATTCATATAATCTTAATTTAAAGGAAACATATTCTTCATAATCAATTATATAATGTTCACATTTATTTTCTGGTTTATTTAATTTTAATAGATAATAATTAAAAACAGAGACAGAATCAACATGCAAAAAATATCTATTTTTATCCTTATATTTATTCCAAAAATAACTTGATTTTATAAATAGTTCTTGACCTAATAATTGAAGATAGGGTAAATTATCAATACCTGGTATAAAATCTTCAAGAGTTTCAATATCAAAAATATATCCTTTCATATAATCTTCAAACTTTATATTACCTTCTAATAATTGATAATTTAATTCAAATTGAAAGTTTTGTACACTTTGTACTCTCTCTATTTTTAATTCTATCTTTTTCTCTAACTTCGTCTCTATATTCTCTTCCATCTCTATATTTAGTTCTACTTCAACTCCTAATAATAAATCATTAGGATTTTTGTCAATTGATGGTTCTATATTTATTAATTGTCCACATTTAAGAATATATTCTAAATCATTGGTTTTTTGAGGATTACTATTTGATATTAATAAATTTTCAACAGGTGGAATAATGTTTTCAATATAAAATTGATTTGTATTTGTTAATCTTCGAACTAAATATTTTAAACACTGCATCTGCATAAAATGTTCTGTTGAATTTTTATATAACTTACCATTTGTTAATAAGAAAGCATATAATTTTTCTAATATTTCTTGATTATCTTTATATTTTGAATTTCTTAATTCGAGCCTTTGTATAAATTCAAAAGTACTCTTCTCCATATAAAAATCAACTGTATGTGTGATATTCATTCTACGAAGTCTGAAAATACCTTGAGCTACTTGTGTTAATGTATTCTTTTGATTTATTAATACTAAACCATGCATAACTAAAGGTTGTTTAAAATCAGTACCTACTGTATGTTTATTATCATAATAGATAAATATTTCATCTGTTGTAAAGACTTCACCATTATATTTTGTTATTTTAATATAATCATCATAATTATCGAAATCTGCATTAGTAAGATCTTTTATATAATAAGGTTCATATATAAGTCTATTTCCTTTATCATCAACAAATAAGATTTTTTTATAAATCTGTTTTGATGTAAAGTATTTACTTAACATCTTAACAAAATCATAAACATTTATATCTAAAATGTATCCTGCCACATCAATAATTGATTGATATTTTTCAAGTTCATTTGAATCAAATATAAAATGTAAAAAATTATTTTCAAATATACTTGATGATTTATATTTAATTGTTGGTAAAGAATTAACATATTTGATTACAGGAAGTTCTTCTCTATTTTCTATTAATAAACCAATGATTGATGCTTTAATGGCTCCTCTTGAATAATTATCTGGTAATATTTCATTACATACATGAGTTGATAATCTTCCGTATTCTGTATCAAGTGGTAATTGAGAATTTACGGGTGATTGAGAATTTTTGGGTCTTAATATTTTTTTAATCTCTGTTTCTGGTATTAAAAAGTCAGGTGTTCCAGTAAACATTATTTTTTTGTTAAACATACCTAAAATATCAATAAATGATATATTACAAATATTTTTATTTACCTTTATGAAATATTTAAATATAATTAATCTTAAATATTCAATTAATAATGGTATTAAATTTTCGGATATTTTCTCTTTATTTTTAAAAATAAATTTTTGATATAAATTTTCATCTTTTATATTATTTGAATATAAATTTATTAAATAGGTTATATCTTCTTCACCAAATACATTATAAAAAATAGGAAAGGCGACTGATCCAAGATGAATATCTTTAAATTGATTTAACATATTATCGATTAATAAAAACTCACGAATAAAAAATATCAAGTCATGTGAACGAATACTATTTCGTGTCCATTCTATATAATATCCCAAAATTGTTGTTATTAGTGTTATTTCAATATCCGAAAATTTTGAACCATTCATTGGATCATCATTATATGAATAAGGTATACAAGTAAAATAATTATTTTTTATGGTATAATCATAATTATCATTATTATAATTACCAAAACCATATGAACCTTTATATTTTTTCGTTTCAATATATAAGATTGATTTTAATAATAAATTTTTAAAATTAGGTCTCTCTGAAAAAGTTCTCTGAATATATTCTTTTGTTGATATAAAATTACCGGATATTATATTATCAATATGATCAAAAACTATCTTTAAATAAATATCACATAATTCTGTAAAATGATGAATATGTTCTCCTTGATTTAATACTAAATTCAAATTACTCTTTAAAGGATCTATAATACTATCTATCTCATCAATAATATAAAAGACATCTGGATTTAAAATCATAGGATAATTTATAGGTTCCTCAATATTTTTCTTTTTAATCTCTTCAATCACAATTGTTTTCAAAATAACATCACTGATTATGTTTATTCGACCTTCATGCATTATTTTTTTATTTTTTTCTAAAATCTTTATACTTACCATATTATCAAAATACTTTAATACCTTATTAATAATTAAATAACTTGATAATACGAGTTGTTCAGGTAAAACAATCATAAAACTATTTTGTGCTTTTTCAAAATATTCTTTCATAATAAATAAAGGAGTAATTACTGCGGTTTTACCTCTTCCCATTAATAATTGATATGCTATCTCATATTTATTTTTATGAATAAAATGGTCAACACCCTCGATAAATGATTTTTGTTGTTGACGAATATAAAACATATTATCAAGTTCAAATAATATCTCATATATTTTTTTTATTTGTATTCCCTTTCGAGTATTATAAAATACATTATTTGATAAAATAACTTTATCATCAATTGATTTGTAAATTTCACCTAAAAGTAATGAATTTTTTATTGTAAAATATTTATTACCTTCTCTTTCTTGATCAAGATTAATAATATCTTTTAATTCATCTATTAAATTAAAAATATTTTGTAAATAGATTATTGAATATATAAATAATGAATTTTTTAATAAAATATTATTAAAATTAAACATTTCACCATTAAATGGAATATTTAATTCGTTAAAAGACTGTGAATGAAAAAATTCTTTTAATACTGCTTCTGAATAACCTTGATATAGTCTAAAAATATTATGAATCTTATCTTTTATCGAGGATGATTCTTCATTTAAATTTTCATTTTTCATAAATTTTATAAAAGACGTACTATCACCAAATACAGTACGAAGACTTTCTTTACGAGAATAATAATAAATAAAATCTACAAATTCAGTTACATCTGTATTCATTTTTAATTCTTCTCTTTTAGCTTCATCTGTAGCATCTTTCGTATTTTCAATTAATTGAAAAAATCCGTCCACATATTGTTTTATACGTTCAATATCTGTCATGATTGAATTATATTCTGGATTTGGATCCGAAATATATCTATTAAATTCATCTTCTTGAAACATATTTATCTTTTTAAAAAATAATCCGATTCTCATTTTATTTTGCATTAAAATTTCTTTATTTTTATCCAAATTTTCATATAAAATATTATCTAAAAATGGCCAATAAATTGTATTAAGTTCACAATTTTCAATATATCGAATAAATTTTTTTATATAAATATTTGTTTCTTTAACATCTTTTTTATTTTTTCGATATTCATAAAATTCTTCTCCTATTAAGTTATTAAATTTATTTAATATAATAAAAATACTTACATTATTGTTTGAAATAATATGTGATAATAATTCAAAAAATAATTGTTCATAATTATCATTGATTGTAAATAATAAAGATAGATGAAATTTTAAAATAAAAGATGTATAAGGATATCCAGCAGGTTCTTGAAAAATCTCTGGATTCTTAACTTTTTTTTCACTTTTATTCCAATTTAACTT
>JACCDH011412157.1_pt1 | contig 25113 bp, 26 predicted proteins | sample 7442481 | NCBI WGS metagenome assembly JACCDH01 (sample SAMN15323433, study PRJNA562643) | freshwater metagenome | isolation source: river surface water | place: USA:Blue River Watershed | collected 2017-08-15 | reverse complement strand
TACGGAGGTTGGGGCTGGCGCGTAAATGAAAATTTTCGTAAGGTAAAAGGCTATCAGTTTCTAACCTACCACCTATTAGTTCAAATTCAAAATTACCAATGGGTGTTTTTGCAGGCCTATGTGTTTTAATGAATATATTAGCAAAACCCGGTGCATTGTTAGACATGATAAGCGCACTCGTATTACCGGGCCCCCACCATTTATTAGCCGACGAAACACCCACACTAAAAGCACTTGCATTAACACTTAGGGTTGACTGCCCACCATACAACTTGGTATATTCTTTACCACTACTGTATCCGTAACCACCATTGGTTGGATAAATAGGGTTTGCTGCATGTATTAGTTCGGGTTGGAGATTTAACTGAACAGGCCCCACTTTTAAGGCTACACCAAAACTTAGCTGTGTTTGTAACCCACTAGCCGGAATAAAAGAACCATCGTTGTAACCGTATGGATGGTGGCTATTGTATTGTGTAGTAAGTGTAACTGGTAATAGTATACTTTTTTGAGCTACAGCCTCACCACTTTGTATAACCATAGAGTGGGTAGAATCTTTACCGGTTATAAACTGCGTTTCTTTGGCTGTTTGATAATTGCTATTAATTATAAATGACAAAGGCTGTGCTGCTACCCTATTAGATATAAACCCAAGCACCAACAAAACTAATATTTTAGAAAAATGTACCAATATAGCAAAAATACAACTAATGCAAATAAAAAAGCCCACAAAATATGCGGGCTAAATAAACAAACCTCTTTAAGAACTTAGTGACTCACTCCTTTACTAAACAATACATTTCTAAAGGTTTTAATGATAATTTCAATGTCTAATAAAAGTGATTTTTTTTGGAGATACTCCTGTTCTAGCTCAACCTTTTTTTCTATTGATATTTCATCTCTACCATTAATTTGTGCCCAACCTGTAATACCAGGTTTTATTTTATCAATACCTGCAGCAACTCGTAATGCCATTAAATCCTCTTGATTATAAAGTGCTGGCCTAGGACCAACAAAAACCATTTCACCTTTAATAATGTTTATTAGATTTGGAAGTTCATCCAAACTCGTCTTTCTGATGAATTTACCTAACTTAATCAAATATTGCTCAGGATTAGTCAATAAATGTGTGGCTACATTTGGTGTATTTTTCTTCATACTACGAAACTTATAAATATGAAAGAAGGTGTAATTTATACCAACACGTCTTTGAGTGAAGAAAATTGGAAAGCCATCTTCTACTATTAAAGCAATAGCTAATATTAGGAAAATAGGGGAAAGTATAATAATGAGAATAAGTGCGAATATTCTATTTTGCATTTAAAAAAGAATTGAATGTTTTTAATAAACCTACTTTCGCAGAAACTGGCAATGACTTATTAATTGCATTTTTAATTTTTTGATTAGAAACTACATAATTTTCTGTGAGTTTGCTAAGCCGTTCGGAGTTAAGAGGTAATTTAAATATATCTCCTAATTTAGATGTTCCATTGATTAAGTATTTAGGAATATTTAAGATAAATGGTCTTTTAGCAAGACTTTGAGCAATCAATTTAATTAGTTCATTGGTAGAAAGTGTCTCATCATCAGCAATGTTGTAAACACCTGATGCTATTTGGTCATTTATAATTAGTTCGTTAATGATAAAACAAAGATTATCTATACTACAAAAGGATCGTTTATTTTCAAAAGAACCTAATGGCCAAGGAATGCCTTTTTTAACTATTTTATAAAGTAAATTTAAATTGCCTTTATTCCCGGGACCATGTATCATACAAGGACGTAAAATATAAACTCTTTTACCTGTTGGAATTTTTTTACTTAATATGTACTCCTCAGCTAGTAGCTTACTCTTACCATAATGGGTAATCGGTTTGGGAATATGCTCTTCAGTTAATGCGTTGTCTAATACATCTGCTGCTGCTTTAACAGAGCTTAAGAAAATAAATACTTTGGCTTTAGATAAAAGGAATTCATCTAATAAATATTTTGTTAATTCAGTATTTACTTCGTAATAAGAATTTGCATTTGTAATGTTTTGTAAGTCATGTGCCTTGCCTGCAAAATGTAAAACAAATTCGCAATCTTGAATTTCGGGTTTTGTATTTTTTTTAAAATTAATAAATTGATATTTACTTTCAAAATACGATTTAAAATAAGTACCAACAAAACCACTTGAACCAGTCAAATATATTTTCGTCACTAATTAATAAATTCAAAGATTTTAAAAAAATACTTTGTATAAATTTTAAATAAATTTGTTTTGATATTATTTAAATTGCAGGCTTTCAAAACTTCTTTGTTAATTAGGAGTTTACTATTTAAATTTTTTGTACTCGCACCACCTAAAGACATTTTTACAAATACAATTGGCAAATACTTATATGTAATTTTTTTAACAAGTAAAAACCTCATCATTAATTCATAATCAGCTGCAATCTTAAAGTCAGTTCGATAAAAACCGAATTTTTCAAAAATGCTCTTTTTGCAATAAAAAGTGGGATGAGGAGGCATCACTCCCCAAGCAAATTTTTTTGGGTTCCAATTTGAAGCACTATATTTTCTATGAACTTGTTCGTTATTTTTAATAAATACAATATCTCCAATGATTGAATCTAAATTATTGTTTTGCGCAAAGGCTTTAGAAATATTACTTATTACATCATTATCAAAAAATTCATCATCAGAATTTAATATTCCAACTATTTCACCAGTAGCTAATTTTATTCCCTTATTAATTGCATCATAAATACCATTATCTTTCTCGACAACAACTTTACTAACGTGACTAAAAGTGTTAACAATTGGAATTGTATTATCACTTGATAATCCATCGATAATTATATGTTCAATATTAGAATATGATTGATTTTTTACGCTTTCTAATGTTTTTTTTATTGTTTTAGAACTATTGTAAGAAGCGGTAATAATTGAAATTTTCAATTTTTTAATTAATTTAATGAAGTATCTATTGTTAAAATTTCAGAAATGATCATTTCAAATTTTTTATAAAAAATATCTTGATTCCAATTATTCATTAAGTTAATTCCATTCCTCTTCAATTCAATACATCTGCTCTCGTCAGTCCAAAGTATTTTTAGTGTGTCAGCGATTTCTTCAACTTTTTTGGGGTTAAAATAAAGTGCTGCATCTTTCAATTGTTCAGGCATACCGTAAATATCTGATACTGCAACTGGACAACCAGAAAAAACTGCTTCTAATGGAGGGATATTAGTTGGGCCAAAAAATGTTGGCATTATTAAACCTTTGGAATTATTATAAACTGTTCTAAGATATTCTTCAGGTATGAAATTAACAAAAAATACATTTTCTTCAATATTTAAGTTTTTAATGAGAATTAATAAGTTTTTATATTCGTATAACTTCTTGCCAGTTAATACTAATTTGATATTAATTCCTGTAACTTTTAAAATTGAAATAGCTTTGAGTAAATTCTCATGATTTTTGTGTTTCCAAAACTGAGCAGGGTAAATAATATAATCATCAGGCCATTCTGAATGCAATGATTTAAAATCATCTTTAATTTGAAACTTATCTACAATATATGATGGAGGAATAAATGGTAATACAAAAATACCTTTTTTTTCAATATCATACGTTTCATTAACTTGATTCTTGCCTACATTTGAGTCAACCAAAATACCAACAGATTCTTTACAGAAAGAACTAAAAAGAATATCGCGATATTTACTTTGAAAAAATCTAGAAACTTCAGGGAAATGTGACTCATATTTATGCATTAAATCATGAATTGCATTAACTTTCGGTATTTTTACATAAAGTGAAATGACATCTTGAGATGGTAAAATAATTAAGTCAATTTCTTTGTCATTTAAATTTTTATAAATATTTGGAGATAATAATCTTAAAAGGTTATAACGAACATGCTTATTAAACCCAAATGATGCTATTAATTTGAATACTTTTTTCTGTTTATCGCTAATTCTTACATACTTTTTTTCAAATGATGTATTTTTTAATTTATTATCCCAATGTTGATTTGTGTAAAGTATTTTTTTATTGAACTTATCAATAGGTAACTTAATAAATGCATCTAATATGGTTAAATTATACTGATATGTCCCACCATCCGAAGGGATGTTATCAAGTAATACTGCTATGCTCTTCTTCATTTCTTAATAATAAAAATTGCGTACCAATCATTAACACTAGGTTGATCAAATGTCATCCACTTAAAACAATCAATTACCTTTAAATTAAATTTCTCACAAAGCAATTCCACCTCAGTTTGAAATAAGTAACGCATTCTATGTAATTCTTTCAAATTTGAAACTGTATTATTTGATTTGTCAATTATAAATACATCAAAATTGACATCAATAATATTTAAATTTTCATCTTCAATTGGCTCCGCTATTCTAAGAACTTTTAAATTTTCATCTTCAAATCGTTTTACTCTAACCTTTGGGGCATCATTTTTAACTCCAGGGCCATACCAGCAATCAAAGATGAAATAGCCTCCTTCTTCTAAATGTTTATTTACAGAACTAAATGCATTTATTAAATCAAGGTTAGTGCTTTGGTAAGACATTACATGAAACAAAGAAGTAATAATTGAAAATTTTGATTGCAGCTTAAAATCACGAATATCCCCTAATACAAAGTCTATATTATTATAAGTTTTTTTAGCCACAGAAAGCATTGTATTACTTATATCCATACCAGTAACTAAAAAACCTTTTTTACTGAGTTCATTTGCATGAATGCCAGTGCCACATCCGATGTCTAGTAATTTTGTAGCGTTTTCGTTATACTTCTTAATAATGTCAAGAATATATTCTGTTTCAGCAATATAATTTTTATCTTTATAAAGTAAATTGTAATATTTAGAGTATTCCTTAAAATGTTGCATAATTATTTAAATATTTTTAGTAAAGTATCACATACATAATTAATTTGACTTTCCGTTATTGCTAGACCACTTGGAAGATAAAACCCTTGTCTTGACATATGTTCACTTATAGGAAAGCTACCATCAACATTAATATTATAATGTTTTAGTACTGGCTGTTCATGTAAACCCCAAAAAAAAGGGCGGGTACCTATTCCTGCATCAGCAAATTTTTCCATTGCTTCCTTTGCATCCATTATTTGATTGTCTTTAATAACTACACCATATACCCAATAAATGTTTTCTGCAAAAGTTGTTTTTTCTAATGGAAACTGGAGGCTTGTGACATGTTTGAGTTGTTCTGTATATTTTTTTCCAATCCACCTTTTCTTTTCTACAAAACTATCAATTCTCTCAAGTTGAGCTAAACCAATTGCTGCTTGCATATTAGTCATTCTGGCATTATATCCTAATTCATAATGTAAAAACCTTTGTTCAGGTATAAAACATAAATTTCTTAATGACCTACATTTGTTAGCTAATTCGTCATTATCAGTAAGAACCATTCCACCTTCACCTGTGGTTATATGTTTGTTGGGATAGAAACTTAAAGTTGAAATGTCACCAAAACTTCCACATTTTTTTCCTAAATATTCTTGCCCATGCATTTCTGCCGCATCTTCTATAATTTTTAAATTGTATTTCGTTGCAATTTCTAGTACTTTATTCATTTCAACAGGTAAGCCATAAATATGAACCACCATTATCGCTTTAGTTCTTGATGTAATTTTACTTTCTATTTGATCTACATTCATATTCCAAGTATCTGGTTCTTGATCAACAAAAACTGGAATACAACCTTTTTTTATTAAACCTGATACACAGGAGATAATTGTAAAAGTTGGCATTATAATTTCATCACCAATTTTTAAATCTAAAGCATCAATTGCAATATCGATTGCTACGGTTCCATTAGAAACTGCAATTGCATGCTTTCTATTTAAATACGTTGCTAAACCATTTTCAAATTGCTTTATAAATGGACCCTCTGAAGAAATCCATCCAGTATCAATGCATTCATTAAGGTACTTTTTTTCATTACCATCCAAAAGTGGCTCGTTTACTTGTACTTGCATAATATTAATATTTTTGTGCGATAAATCTTGTTTTATCTTGATCTCCAGCATAAGGACCTTGCTTAACTTCAAACATTTTAAGATCTTCTAATACTTCAAACCCATGTCCACCTGTCATCAATAAAATAACATCACCTTTGTTTAGCTCTCTCGAATGTAAATAAATCTGGTCATTTGTATAAAAATCTACTTTGAGTTTTCCTTCTTTAATAAACAGTACTTCTTGAGTATAACTAACCACTCTTTCAACTGGATTGTGTACATGTGGGTCAATTATTTTTCCTTTGGGATGATTCATGTAGGCTAATTGTTGGGATAATTCATTTTTGGTAAAAAAATGTATCCCTGCCTTATCGAAATTGTTATAAACAATAATTGCAAGTTGTTGTCCATTATCACTAATTATTTCTAATTCCATATTGTTGTTTGTATTATTAATTTAATGAATTAAAAGTTTATTTGAATAAGAAAATTTATAATTATTGCTTGCAAATAAATTTAGATATGAAAAAAATATTAAACCAATAACTGGTTCTTTTAAAGAAATTTGAGATATGGAACATAAAAATATAAAAAAAATAAACAAATAATCATCATTTGATTGTATGAAAATTCGAACTTTTTTCACGATTAGAATCAAAAAAATGAAAAAAGCAAATAGGCCGTAACCAACAATTATATCAAACCAAATGTTATGCAAATGGGGTTCCCATAAAGTGTATTTTTCAATTAGAATAGGTCCATTGCCAATAAATGGATGCCTAAAAAAAAGTATTCTAGTGATTTCAGCTAAATTATTTCTATCATCTGAATATGTTAATCGATTTGAAAATGTTTCAAATCCGTCTAGATCACTATAATTGAATGTAATTAAATTATATAAAATAACAGGTAAAAGTAAAAGTAGAAAATATTTTGTTAATTTATATTTCCAAAAATAATTTTTAAATAATATAATTATACCAAAGATTATTCCAAATAAACTAAGTCTACTAGTAGTTAATATCAGAACAAAACTAATTATGAAAAATAATAATAAACTCTTGGTGTATGTTTTATAATTAATATAATTTAATATTAATCCTAAGATTGCAAAAGAATTTCCAAAAAAATTATAACCTTCCATCCATTCTCTTTCATTGGTAAAGAATAGAAAAAAGCCATTGTTTAAAAGGCTTAATTTAAAATTTATTACAACAAAAAATAATTGAAAAATGAAGACTACAAAATATCCTTTAAATAAGTCTGTGAAATCTTTATATGAAAGAGTAATTAAAATTGCAGAATATAAAAAGATTGTGTTTAAAAAATTTGATATTTTAAAGTTAGTGCTATCGTATAATAAATAATTATAAAGAAAACTAAACAAACATAAAGATATAAAAACGATGTAGCCATTTAAATCATATTTATTAAACTTTACGTGGAATAGAAATAAATATATAAAAACAAAATGTGCTAGATATAAACCTTCAAAAATTTGAATTTGGGAACCAGAAATAAATCCTAATGTAAAAATAAAAATATTATTAGGCAAAACATTTTTAAATAACCCAAAATCACTTTTTTTATTCATTATTATTAAAATAAAGATTCATACTTGACTCTTTCAAAAACATCTAAGTATCCACCATCTGTAGCATTGTATATCTTAATTCCTTTTTTTTGTGCTATTTTCTTTAAAGAACGATAGTTTTTCCACAATTTTAAACATGCTGTCATTTCCTCGTCATAGGTATACATTTCAGAAAGTGGAGTATTTGAACTAACATGACCTTTCAAAGTGCCACCGGTATAAAAATGTCTATCTATGCCTCTATATGCTAGATAATCATGATCAAAACCCAATAAATAAATTTCACTGCATCCCATATAAATTGCTTGTGATAATGCAAATGAACTTACTGATTGAAATGATTGTACAATTTTAGTCATATCAATTTTTAAATTTGGCAAACCTGCGGTAGCAATATAGAATGTTTTATCATGTGGTAATAAATTTCTTTCGAGATTCGCTTTGTATCCTCTAAAATAGGGTATAAAAAAAATACTATTCTTGATTCGTTCGTTTAACTCATTAAAAAATAATTGTGCTTTTTCAGTTTTTTCGAAAAATGCTTTATCAAGTATAGAATAATAAGTTGGTTGCCATTTCTTAATTACATCATGCTTATAAAAAGCAGAAACGACAAAAGTAATTTCATTTTCTAAAATATCAAGGTTTTGATTCTTTAAAGATGGTCCATTAACAATTACAAATGCTCGCCTTCCATTATGTTTATTTTTAAATATTTCATTTTTATTTAAAAGGCTTTTACTTTCTTTATCTAATGCCTCAATCGAATTTAGTTTTCTATACATTGAGAAAAATAAAAATGCAACTCTTCTCATGGCATTACTAAGTTTCTTAAAACCATGAATTAATATCATTCTTTGCATGTTAAATATTTTTAATTAGAAACTTAAACTCTTTTAAATTAAATATTTTTAAAAATATAATTACAAGAATAAAAACAATTATAATAAATAATTTTAATATTATTTCATAAAATATATTGCTATTATTTAATTGAGTTGAACTTAGAAATAATAAAAACGAAATACTTACAATTGAAATTAGCTTGTTATTCTCATACCTTAAAGTCATTTTTCGTTTAATAACTAAATATGTAATAAAATTCATAAATAAGTTTCCTAAGAAAACACTAATAATTGCACCAAATAATCCCATCATTGGAATTAATAAATAACAAGAAGCTATTGATAAAGCACCGCATAAAACTGCAATTATTGGAAGTAATTTTATTTGGTTAGAATAAAAAATTGGATTTATTAATAATATCCAATAGGTATTAGTTAACACAAAAACATAAACTAAAATTGGAATATAAATCTCAGCATTTTCATAACTTTTATTTAATAAATAAAGTAAAACATATTTTTGGAAAATGGCTATTAATAAAGCAAAAAATGAAATCAAAATAAATAAATATTTAGAAAATAAACGAAACAAATTTGAATTTTCATTTATTTTTGACTCTTTAAAATAAATTGGAACCCATGCCATATTAATTGCGCTATTCAAGATTACAATTATAGATGAAAATTGAAAAGCTAAATTATAGATTCCGAGATCTCTCAATGATAAAAATCTCTCAATTAAAATTTTTGAAGATTGTTCTATTAACATACCAGTTAATGTATAAAGTAAAATAGGAAAACCAAAAAAGATTAAATTTATTGACATCTTCTTATTGAACTTTACGGACTTATTTGTGAAAGTATTATATATATAATATACTGCCATTAATAAATTAGCAATTAACTGTGCTTTAAATATTCCAATTAATCCTGTTTTTAATATTAAAAGGTTGAAAAGGGTGAATATGGTATTTAAAATAAAATACGTGCTAGTCAATATTCTGTATTTCAAGGCATTGCCTTTAACAAGTAACAAGCTTAATGGTACAACTGAAAAAACATTTAAATAAGCGATATAAATACTATACTTTAAAAAGGGGTCGTATTTAATGTTTTTAAAAACGTAGTTTAAAAATAATCCGTTGTTTGAAACAAATAACAATAAGATAAAAGTTGATAAAGAAAATTTTGTAATAAACGATGTTGTAATAAATTCATTTTCTAGTTCATTTTTTGACAAATCAAAATACATTTTATTTATTGCACCATTTAAACCAAATGTAAATATAGCAGTGAAAACAGTTATAAAAATAGTAATACTAGCCATTGTGCCATATTCTTGAACTGTTAATTGTTTAGTATATATTGGGATAAGTATGAAATTGATACTATTTATCAAAAAACTAAAAAAAGCAAAAATTAGAGAATTTTTAATCATGCATATTTGCTTTAGCACTTAAGAAAAACTCGCAAATTTTTAAATCATCTGGTTGATCAATATCTAATGATGAGATATCATCCATTACATATTTTTTTATTTTATTAAAATTGAGAATTCCTTTTTCTTTCAATGAATTTATGTTAATAATATATATTGCACCATTGTATTCATAAGTAACAGGGCAATCTTGTCTTCTTGTAAAGTTACTCTTTATTGACTTACTAAGCATTCCATTTTCATTTTCTTCAAATAGATTAAAATAGGGGTTAGCTTTTGAAATTTTCACACTTACAATCATATCAATATTATTCTTTTGATTTTCTAAATATTGATTAATTGCATCAACAATTTGTTTGGGTCTTCTTAAAGGGGAAGTTGGCTGTAATAGTACAACAAAGTCAAATGTTTTACCTTGTATTTCATACCAATCAATTGCATGTAATATTACTTCTTCACTTGAAGCTGTGTCAGTTGATATGCTTTCTGGCCTTAAAAAGGGAACTTTTATACCAAATTTTTCTGCAACATTTTTTATTACATTAGAATCTGTAGAAACACAAATTTCACAATTATAAAATTCAGAAATTTTTAAGCATGCTTCAATTGTATAACCAATTAACGGTTTAGATACTAATTGGATTATATTTTTATTTGGTATCCCTTTTGAACCGCCTCTAGCAGGAATTAAAAATAAGATTTTCATAATTTCAGGAATCTAATATCTTGTTGTGCTTTTTCATAATCTTCGTGCCTTCCAATATCTAACCAATAATCTAAAATTTGAAAGCTAACCACTTTTCTCCCTTCTTTGATTAATTTTTCAATCAAATCCGTTGTATCATATTTCTCACCTTTTGGTATATATTCAAGAAATTCCTTCTTAAATATATAAATTCCTGCATTTGATTGATAAGTATAACTAGGCTTTTCCTTTAATGCTGTAACTATATGATTTGTTGTTTCTATAACAGCATATGGAACATTTACATTATACCCAATTGTTGCTATAACCATATCCGAATCACTTCTTTTATAAAAATCATATAGTTCTTCGAAATTTATATTAGATAGTATATCAGAATTCATTACCAATAAGTCTTCATTTTGGTAGTTATTTTTTAAAGAAACACTCCCTAATGTGCCTAATGGTATATCTTCTTCTAAATAGTCAATTTTTATACCTTTAAAATATTCAGTACCAAAATATTGCTTAATAATTTCTTTTAAATAATTTACAGATATTGTTACATTATCAATACCAAATTGTATAAGTCTTGTAATATTGTGGTCTAAAATTGGCATGCCATTTAATGGAAGCATCGGCTTTGGAGTATTGATTGTAAGTGGCTTTAGTCTCTCTCCCTTTCCCCCTGCCATGAATATAACATCTAATGGCAATATTGTTTTTACTATATTTAAATTTAGATACCCTTTTAATGTTAGCTCATTATCAATTATTGGTATTAAAAATATTTTTTCTTGTGCAAATTTTTTTAATAAATGATGATCTATGTTATTTTCAAATATTTTTTTACAGTTCCTATTTAATCCAATTGAAATATTTTCTTCTAAATTTGAACCCGATATTATTACCCTTCTAATGTCTCCGTCTGTTATTGTTCCTATTAATTTATTTTGATTATCAATTACAAATAAAGTAAGCTCACTAGAAAGTTTATTTAATTTTTCTAATGCATCTTTTAAGCTGCAATTGATGTTTAATGTATATTTATATAATGTTTCAGTATTAATATTTTTCATCTCAAGAATTCTATAATTATTTTAGATCAAAAAATGTTTTTTTGGTGATTCCGTTTAAGGGTATATTTAAAATTGTATTAAGCACCATTTCAGAAGCACCACCTTTGCCATATGGATTTTCCACGTTTTTTAACATTTTCTGGAATGTTTCTTCAAATGCTAAATTAAATGCGGAAATTATAGAGTGCTTATCAGGTATACAATTAATGATACTATCCGCTTTTACTCTGCCCTTTTGCCTATTACCAATATTTATTGTTGGGATTTTAAAAGAGGGTGCTTCCCCCAGTCCACTTGATGAATTTCCAATAACAATATCAAATTCATTTAAACAAGAATAATAGAGCTTTTGTCCTAAACTAGCAGAATAGAAGTAATTTTTTCTTTTGCTTACAAAATCAACTATGATTTCATTAAATTTTTTTCCTAAACTGTCTGCATTTGCAAGTGTAAATAAAATAGAGGTTTCATCATCAAATGTTTCTAATGCTCCTAAAAGTTCCATAAGATTATTAATTGTTTTATCTGCCTCTAATGTCTCCGGATGAAACGTAACTAAAATATTTCTTTTTGTAAATATAAAATTAGTTGATTTTGTAATTTCTTGTCTATCAGATAATGCAATTGATAAAATATTATCAACTCCTAAACCACCTACCAAAAAAACTCTATCTGGCTCTTCTCCTAGTTGTATGACTCTTTTCTTGTATTCTTCCATTGCTACAAAATGTAAAGAAGATAATTTAGTAATACAATGTCTAATGGAATCGTCAATCGCTCCAATAGTTACTTCTCCCCCACTATGATGCGCTATTGGGATACCCATTATGAAGGCAGGAATTATTGCTGCAAATATTTCATATCTATCTCCTACAACAAAAATTATGTCAGGCATTAATTCTTGAAATGCTTCTGCAAATGATATGTTTGCTAAACCCATAGATTTAGAAATTGCAATACTAGAATCGGATTCTAATAAAATTTCTATTTTTTTATCTATTTTAAAATTGTCGTTTTCAATTTCTTTATAAGTATTCCCAAATGCAGATGATAAATGACTTCCTGTAACAATTAATTGCAACTCTACTTTATCGTTGTTTTTTAATAAGAAAAGCAATTTTTTTAAAAGCCCATATTCTGCTCTAGATCCAGTTATAACACAAATTTTTCTTTTCATTATTAAATGATAATTTGATCATCTTTTTTGAAGTGATATTTTGAAGTTTTTCCAATTACATTATCCCATTCCATTGGTGATATGCCAGTTCCTGGTCTTTTTACTGATAAATTTACTTCAGAAAATATTTCACCAATGTTTATTTCGTGTTTTGCAACAATTGATTTACGAACCAATTTCATATTTTTAATTTCACTTTCACTAGGTTCTTTAAAACCACTACCCAATGCAACTTCTATATTTCTTATTGCATCAACCATATTTTTTAATTCATTCGGTTCTAAGCTAGCTTTATGATCTGGGCCTGGTTGATTTCTATCTAAAGTATAATGTTTTTCAATAACTTTAGCGCCTAATGCAACAGCTGCAATAGGTACTTCGATACCAATTGTATGATCAGAATAGCCAACTTCTACCCCCAGCATATCTTTTATATGATTCATAGCTGTTAAGTTAACATCTTTAAAAAGTGTTGGGTATTCAGTATTACAATGTAAAACAGTAATATTTTCTTTACTAAGCCCCTGTTCTTGTAAAATATTTAGGGCTATTTCAATCTCCTTTAAATTTGCCATACCTGTTGATAAAATTACTTGTTTAGCTACAGAAGCGACTTTCCTTAAATAAGGTAAATTAGTTAATTCACCAGAAGGAACTTTATAAATGTTCATGCCTAGGTCAGCTAAAATGGTAACTCCTGCGACACTAAATGCACTTGACATAAAAATCAAACCAAGTTGCTCTGCATGTTCTTTTAATTCTTGCCAAACATTATTAGGTAAGTGAATTTTTTTTGCTAACTCTAACTGATTTTTATAACTTTCTGAATTTTTTTTTTGATAATCAACAAGTTCAGATTTTTCAGAAACTTCTTCATCGATTACTGCAGTCTGAAATTTTATTGCATCAACACCGCTTTTAGCTGCAGCTTCAATAAGCTGATGGGCAGTTTCTAAATTTGCATTATGATTAACTCCTGCTTCTGCTATAATAAATACTGATTTCATGAGTATATTTTACATTTTAACTATGCTTTGACGAAGTAACACAGTTGTATTTTCATTTATGTTTGAAGTCACAACTATGCCTGCAGCAATTTTTGAATTTGATTTTATTTCTATTCCTGGGGTACAAATAGTACCCGCACCTAATAATACATTTTCACCTATTTTACATCTACCAGTTAATATTACTCCAGGGCCTAAAAAACAATTTTTACCAATGACTACATCATGCCCAATTACTGAATTGTAATTTATGATTGCACCTTGGCAAATTTTAGAATTATCTCCAATAACAACATTTGGATACAATACAATACCTTCTGCTAAGTCTGCAGTTGGAGATATAATAACTGATGGATGAATTAAATTTGCTAATTTAAAATTTAAAGCTAGAATTTCGTCATTCACAATTCGTTGTCGAATTTTAGTATTAATTAAAGGACAACAAGCATAAAAATCAATGCTTTTATTTAAATCTACAATTTGCTGTAATGAATAAACATTAACACCACATACCAATTTTCCTATTAAATCGGAATTTGATTCAACAAAACCAAAAACGTCCCAATTAAATTCTACATTAATTTTATTGATATCTTTAATTATAGAATTTAATAACTCACGTCCAGCATCACCAGCACCAAAAATTAATAATTTTTTTTTATCCAAAATTTCATAGATTATTTAGTTACATAAACATGTTTCAAAATGTCGACTAATCTGGAAGAATAACCCCATTCGTTATCATACCAACATATTACTCTAATAAATGTTTCATCTCTAACTTCTACCCATTTCAAATCAACAACACTAGAATATTTATTATGCTTATAGTCTGTTGACACCAAGGCTTCTTGTGTTATTCCTAAATAAGGAAATACAACATTATCATTTATTAATTTTAAAACTTCCTCTTTATTTGTCTTTCTTTTTACAATAATATTGGCAATACCTGTAGAAACAACGTCAGTTGGAACTCTATATGACATGCCGCTTATTTTACCTTTAATAGTTGGTATTACTTTTTCCAAGGCGCCAATTAAAGAAGTGTCTTTCGGGATCAATGCGTTTAAAGAACTTCTTCCCATTACTAATGTATTCCATGGTTTTTCAGGGAATGCACTAGTTTTAGATTTTCCATCTAAGATATTCTGATAAAACAACACAGGATGAAGTGTATTTAAAAAACCACTTTCGATCTCATATTTTTCATCAATTAGTTTTAATACTGGAGCTAAACCAACAACGTCACAAATACTAGCAGAAATTACATGGTGTTCGTTGGGATTATATGATTTATCGTTACAGCCAAACACAAAAGTAAAATCAACATTGTCGGGACTATCAGAAAATACAACTTTTTTTACTGTTCCTTGAATACAATTTTTTGCATTTTTAACGTCTGTTAATGAACCTGTACAACCAATAACAATATCAATGTCATGTTCATGCCAAGAAATTAAATCTATTTGATTTTTTGAATACGTTTTTATAAAATGATTGTCAAAATAAAATCCTCCATTACCAACTTTAACATCATTTTCTAAAATTCCGTGCATTGAATCATATTTTAGCATATAAGTCAATGAGTTTAAATCGTCATTAATATCGTTTACTACAACTAATTCAAATACTTCTGGTTGCGATAAAATTAAACGTGAAATACATCTTCCAATTCTACCAAATCCAGTTAGTCCAATTTTGATTTTTTTCATATTGCTATTTTGTTTTATTTTTTACAATGTTAATTAATTGATTGACATTTATAGATTTTTCAATATCACTTGGTGTAAATTGAATATTGAATGTGGATTCAATATTATCAATTATGAAAATATGAGTCAAAGAACTCCATTGCACAATATCATTCATTCCAGTATTTATATTAATTTCATCCGCATTCATTTGAAAATTATCTACAAAAATTTTTTTTATTTCTTTTAAAATTTCTAAGTCGCTCATTTTATATTTGATTAAAATGTTGATTAATTAATACTTTAATATTATGTCTCAAAATTTTTCCATTTGGTGCTTTAGGGATTTCAGTTAGATTTAATTCGTTAACATTAACAAATTTTGTAGGTAATTTAAATTTTACTACAAATTTAGACAATGCTTGTAACCACTTGTTAACTGATGTACTTTTTCCCTCCATTAATCGATAAACTAAAACTATTTCATTACCTAAAATAGCATGCGGTATTGAGGCTACAATTGCTTCAGCAACATCTTCAAGGCAAGATATGTGATTTTCGATATCAGCAGGATACACATTTTCACCGCCGACTAAAATCATATTATCTATTCTATCAACAATAAATAAAAATCCATGTTCATTAAAATAACCCAAATCTCCGGTTTTAAACCAATCATCTATAAACTTAGCATCTGTGATTTCTTGCTTATTGATATAATGTTTGAAAAGATTAGCTCCTTTTATGAATATTTCTCCTTCTTCATTTACTTTGCAAGTAATATTTTCCGGATTAACAATTTTAACATCATTGATAAATAAAGGAACGCCAACACTACCCAATGCACTTTGAGACATTTTTAATGGGGTACAAGTAGCGAATGAGGTTGTTTCTGTTAAACCATAATTAGTATAAACAGGTGTTTTAAATATTTTTTCAAATTGTAGTTGTTTCTCTATTTCCAACTTTGCACCTCCACAAAAAATACCTTTTAACGTATTATTATTTAGAACAAAATTATTTTTTATCAATTGCCTTTCCAATAAAAAGTTAATATGTGTTGGCATTCCAAGTGTCCATGTAATATTATATTCGTATATATAATTCCAAAAGTTTATCAGACCAAATTCAGCTCTTACTGGAGTTGTTCTTGCACCAGCCCAAATTGCGCCTAATGTTGTTGAAATTTGTCCACTATTATGAAATAATGGACAAATGGTCAAAAACCTATCAGACTCTTTGAAGTCAAATGAAGTTGAGATTGCAAAAGAATCTGCTAATAAGTTTTTATGAGTAAGTACTACACCTTTAGGTCTTCCTGTAGTACCAGATGTATATACAATTTCAGCTTCGGCAGTTGGTAATATTGTATTATTATTATTGATTGTATTCTGAAAAGGCTGTAAAAAATTTATTAATTCTTTTAAAGAAACTAATTCAATTAATTTCATTTTAGCATGAAAATATTGTGAAAGTCCTTTACTTATTTCAATTCCATCAAAAAGCATACAACTATTGGAATCTTCTAAAATATATTCCATTTCAAATATTGTACTATTAGGATTTAAAGGAACAAAAACTCTTCCAGATCCAGTAACACATAAAAATAATATAGCTAAGATTGCAGAATTGTGATATGCAACAGAAATCTTTTCACCTCTATGAATACCAACACTTTCAAAGTAAGCTTCAAATTTATTTACAAGATTCAATAATTCCCCATAGTTCATTTCTTCAATTTCATCTTGACTATTTTTTGAAATTAAAAAAATGTTCTCCGCATACTTACTGGTAGTATTTTTAATAAGGTGTTGTATTGAATCAATTTCAGGTAGTTTCTGCGTCATCTTACTTTGTTGGTTTTTGTATAAGCTCTATTTTATTGCCATCAAAATCTTTGAAATATGCCATAAAACCGCCTTTATTTGGGCCTGCAAAAATTTCTGTTGGAATATTCATAAAATCTATTTCTAATTTAAATTGATTGTAAAAACCTATTATATCATCAATATTGAAGCAAAAATGATTCATTGCATAATTATTTGAAAATATGTGTTCTTTAAATTGATGATCTCCAGAATATTCAATTAGCTCAAGTGTAATTTGTTCATAATATATATATGCAATTTTTAAAATCATTCCTTTTATGCCTGTCACTTTTTCAGAAAAGGTTTGCTCTCTTTCTGAAACATCTTTAATTTGAAATTCAAGATATTTTGTATAAAAATTTAGCGCTTTATCAATATTTTTTACTGGTATACTAATATGATTTATACTAAGTTTCATTATTATTTTTTTAAAAAATTACTAAGTTCTTTTCTAAATAATTCCGGATATGCTTTTTTATAATTAATCAAAAAATTATATATTATTTCAGATTGTGTTGAATAAAATGGAAATTTTGCATTTTGTTTAAATGGTTGTTGGTAATCTTTAATTAATACCAGATTAATTGAGTTATTAGATGATTTTTTATCAGTTTGCATCTTTTGTATAACTTTCTTAAAATCTATATTTTGATCAATTTGAGTGTTTAAACCCAATTTTTCCATTAATTTTCTTGTTTTTTCAAAGGTTCCTTTCTTAGTTATATTGGTTTCTTCACCAAATTTTATGGCCATTAGTAAGCCTGCGCTGATAGCATCACCATGTCCAATTTCAAAATTTGAAAGGCTTTCAAATGCATGACCAAAAGTATGACCAAGGTTACTTGCTAACGGATCAACATTTCTTATATTTATTCTAGCTTTTATAGTTTCTCTAATAACCTCTATTAGCGTTTTTTCAATTGGTTCTTTTTTATATTTAATTAATAGATTAAGTAATTTAGCTGAATTAAGTAGAGAATATTTGAAGATTTCTGAAAACGCTTGTCTTAACTCATATTTAGGTAATGTAGATATAAAAGTTGTATTTATATAAACCTTTTTTGCAAAATATAAAGTGCCTAATAAATTCTTGCTGGTTGGTGAATTAATGCAAGTTTTACCTGCAGTGGTTGCATCTACTTGACCCATTAAAGTTGTCGGAATTAAAATAAGCGGAACGCCTCTCATATAAACAGAAGCCATGAAGCTTATTAAATCAATTAATACACCACCACCAATTCCAACTAAGCAATCAAATCTGCTAAGTCCAAGTTTTTCTAATAATAAAATGTTATCTGTAAGCGAACTTATTGATTTAACACTTTCATTTGCATCCAATGTTATGTATTTAACTTCCTTATTTACATTAGCGAAAGCTTTTTTAATTTTTGATCCATACCTTTTTTCAACATTTTTATCAATATAAATAAAAAGGCGCTGGTATTTTAAATCATTAATACTTTTTACCCAATTAAATTCTTTATCAGTATCTATAATAAAATCTACAGTTTGTTCTTCGTTAAAAGAGTAATTTAAATTTTTCATGCTTTAATTTTGTATAATATATTTTCCGCCAGTAACATCAATTGTAGCACCACATATATAAGATGAATATTCTGAAGCTAAAAACAATGCAACATGTGCCACCTCATTTGGCTCTCCGATTCTTTTTAAAGCGATTGGCAATAATAATTCAGCTTGTTTACTTTTTATAATATTTTTAGTCATTGGAGTTTCAATAACACCAGGTATAATACAATTCACCCTTATATTGAATTTAGACCATTCAGCAGCCATCGTTTTTGTTAAATTAGTAAGTGCACTCTTTGACGAAGCATAAATACCATACCCGCTTGATGGCATTATAGCTGCAAATGAGCTTAAGTTAATGATATTTAATTTTTTTCTTTTAGCTTTGTTTGTTTTTGCTAAAAATTGAGATGCAAAAAAATTAAGTTTGATATTATTATAATAAACATCATCCCAAAATGAATCTGTAACATCGATTAAATTCATTTTTTCATAATACCCATTACAATTAATTAAAACGTCAAAAAATACTTTATTGTCAGTCAAATTATTTAAAATTTTAGTTATATCGTCAATAGTATTTTTTTCAGTACTTAAAAAAGTGGCATTTTTTAGGATTTTTTTCTTTGCAAGCAGTTTTTTTGCACTTTCAATTTTTTTTATATTTCTTGAAATTGAAAAAACTTTTGCATTAGATTTTAAAAATTCCGTTACAATTGATAAGCCAATTCCACTACTTCCACCAATTACCAAAATATTTTTATTTTTAAAATCGAAATTCATATTAATTAATTTATAAAATAACGCTACTTGGAATGTTTACTATTCTTTCTTCTAAATACATTGCATTTGTTTGAGCGTCTTTTTGAAAATTTGAATACAATGGTGATTTAAAAATCAATTGCCAAATTGGCCTAGTCATTACCTTGTTGGTATTTGATTCTTTTAAAAATAAATCCCTTTCGGATTTATCTTTTAACTCAACACACATTAACCAATAATTTGCTTTTGTATTAGTCAATTCAGTTCTAAATTTTACACCTATAGAATTAAAATAGTTTTTGTAATTATTTGCAAGTATTCGTTTTTTTTGTATAAAAGAATCTAGTTGCTCTAATTGAGCACAAGCTAAAGCAGCATTTAAATTTGGCATACGGTAATTATAACCAATTTCATCATGAACATACTCATACGGATGCGGAACTTTTGCTGTGGTTGTTAAATGTTTTGCTTTATTTCCAAGTTCAATATCATTTGTCATAATTACTCCACCTCCCCCACAGGTGACCACTTTGTTTCCATTGAATGAATAGATTCCTAATTTTCCGAAACTTCCTGTAGGTTTATTTTTGTATTCACTTCCAATCGATTCTGCAGCATCTTCTACAATTGGAATATTCCATTTAGTACAAATTGTAATTAATTCATCTAAATGAACAGGAAATCCAAATGTATGCATTGGCATACAAGCAGCTATTTTTTTATTTGTTTTTTTATTATAACAGATTCCGTCTCTTAATTCACCATATTCATCTAAAAATGAATTTACAGCTTTAGGAGATAGTCCCATAGTATCTATGTCAACATCTAAAAATACTGGAGAGGCCCCATTATATATAATTGCATTTATTGTAGCAATGAATGTTAATGCTTGAGTTAATACTTCATCCCCATTTTGAACACCCGCTAACCTCAATGCTACCTGTAACGCTGAGGTTCCATTTACAACTGCAATTGCTTTATTTGTCATTGAAATATCTTCGATCATTTTCTCAAATCTATCCACATATGCACCTACTGAAGACACGAAGGTAGAGTCAATTGCATCTAATAAATATTTTTTTTCTGCCCCATTAAACCTTGGTTCATGTAATGGGATAAACTCATTAGAATTAAAGGTTTCCCTTATAAAAGATACTATTTGCTGATTAATCATAATTAATAATCAATTTTATAATTTCCGTATTTATTTTTATTTATTACAGCATCATTATATAAACCTATTTCAAATGCATTAATTAATTCTTTGATTCCATCTTCCACAGACCAAGTAGGTATAAAATTTAATACAGATTTTACTTTATTAAATGAAACTTTATAGTTACGTGGATCTGAACCATTTGCTCCGTACGTTACTTTAGCATGAGGTATATTATTAACAATTGTTTCAACAATCATTTTCTTTGTAAAATTATTAGCTTCACCTCCTGCATTAAATATTTCAAAATTAACATCACTGTTTTTAGATTTTATGACTATATCTATTAAACGAGCGAAGTCTCTTACATGACAATATGGTCTCCACGTATGTTCATCAAAAACAAGTAACTCATTACCTAGATATAATTCTTTAACAAACTCACTTACACTCAAGTCAAATCTCATTCTTGGAGATAATCCAAATGCGGTAGAAAACCTTAAGACTACTCCTGTATAACTTGTTTTACCCTTTTTTGATAATAAATGAAGTTCTCCTGAAACTTTTGCTTTTGCGTATAAAGAAAGTGGATTTAATTCAAACTCTTCGTCAGCTAATTCATTTTCTTTTATTAGCCCATAATTAGAACATGTTGAAATAAAAATAAATTTATCTAATTCTATATTATCAAAAAAGTCAATGCAATTTTTAACTCCGATTGAATTTATTAATTCAGATTCATTAGGGTATGTTTTTGTAATCGGATCGCCCACCAAACCTCCAAGCATTACAACATCAGTAATTCCTTGTGATGCCAACTCCAGATTTGATTTATCTGTAAAATCGCCTTTAATAAATTTATATTTTGGATCACCCATAAAAGATATTATTGACGATTGATTTTCATAAATAAAATTATCTAGAACTGTTACCTTATATCCTTCTCTTAAAAAATGTGAAGTGATTACGGATCCAACATAACCTGCTCCTCCGATTAGTAATACGTTTTTCATAGTGTATTTTTGTTAATGTTATAAAATTCATTGATTGTTTCTTTAACTCCCTTTTCAAGTGAAATTTTTGCTGACCATCCAAGTTTATTAATTTTAGTTGAATCCATTAATTTTCTTGGAGTACCATCTAATTTTGTTTTATCAAAAATAAGTTGTCCATTATATCCTACTTCTGTACTTATTAGTTCTGCTAATTCTTTAATGGAAATTTCGATACCAGATCCAATGTTAATTAACCCTTTTTGATTGTAATTATTTAATAGAAAGAAGCAAGCATCAGATAAGTCATCTACATGCATAAATTCTCTAAGGGGTTTTCCTGTACCCCAAATAACTACACTTGGTTCATTAGTTTTTTTTGCTAGAACAATTCTCCTAATTAATGCAGGAAGAACATGTGAATTTTCGGGGTGATAATTATCATTTGTGCCATATAAATTAGTAGGCATAGCAGATATAAAATTACAACCATATTGATCTCTATAACTATCACACATTTCAATACCAGCAATTTTAGCAATTGCATACGGTTGATTTGTCTGCTCTAAATAACCACTAAGCAGGTATTCTTCTTTTAATGGCTGTGGTGCCATCTTTGGGTAAATACAAGAGGATCCTAAAAACAACAGCTTTTTTACATTATTCAGATAAGCTGCGTGAATTATGTTTGCCTCTATTATTATATTGTCATATATGAATTCGGCCCTGTAAACATTGTTTGCATGTATTCCTCCAACTTTAGCAGCAGCAAGTATAACATATTCAGGATTTTCATTTAAAAAAAAGTCATTAACAGCCTGCTGATTTCTTAAATCTAATTCGCTTGATGTTCTTGTTATAATATTATTATAACCTTCTTTTCTCAATTTGCGCTCCAAGCCAGAGCCAACCATTCCTGTATGTCCTGCTATATAAATTTTAGAAGTTTTCTCCATTTTAATTTCTTTAATTAAAGCTTTTTAATAACCAAGAAGATGATTGAATTTTTTCCCCTAAACCATCAATTAAATCAATCCCAAGTACTTCACAAATATTTTTTTCTGGAATTAATTCATTGTTTTGATCTCCTCCATTAGCAAAAGCGAAATTAAATTCATTTGAAAATTTGGTATAAATAAATTTAATCGTTTCAATTACGGCTCTATCTTTATCAATAGATAAAAAACATTTATCAACCATCTTTAAATTTTCTATAATCAAAACTCTCTCTTGTTCTTTTTGAAATTCCTTTGAACCCTTAATTTCTCTTTGTAAGTCATTATTTACAATGACAAATAATAGATCACCAAATTTTTTTGAATTTTGAAAATATTCAATATGGCCTCGATGTAATGGATTAAAATAACCACTAACAATAATAGCTTTTTTCTTCATTATTTAAAGCAAATACATTTATATATAATTATAATTCACTTTTTTTTAAAAAAAGCTCTTTTTTAAATAAAGTCACATCACTAGATACCATTTCTTTAACCAATGATGCTAAATCATACTTTGGCTTCCAACCTAATTTAGTCATTGCCTTAGTTGGGTCTCCTATTAATAAATCAACTTCAGTTGGTCTATAATATTTAGGATCTACTTTAACAACAACTTTGCCTTCTTCCAATTTGTATTCACCTATATTTTTTACAACATACCCTTCTTCAGCTTCATCTTTTCCTCTAAATCCTAATTCAATTCCTATTTCTGCAAAACTCATCTTTACAAAATCGCGAATAGTAGTAGTGATTCCAGTTGCTAAAACAAAATCCTCGGGTTTTTCTTGTTGTAATATTAAATACATACCTTCTATGTAATCTTTTGCATGACCCCAGTCTCTTTTTGCATCTAAATTTCCCAAGTACAAGCAACTATCCATACCTAACGCAATTTTTGCAGTTGCTCGAGTTATTTTTCTTGTTACAAAAGTTTCTCCTCTTTGTGGTGACTCATGATTAAACAATATACCATTACAAGCATACATATCATATGCCTCTCTGTAATTTACTGTAATCCAATAACCGTATAATTTTGCAACTGCATATGGTGAGCGTGGATAAAAGGGGGTTGTTTCAGATTGTGGAACTGCTTGTACTAAACCATACAATTCAGAAGTTGATGCTTGGTATATTTTTGTTTTTTTAGTTAAACCTAATATACGAACAGCTTCCAAAATTCTAAGTGTTCCAATACCATCTGCATTTGCAGTATATTCTGGTTCTTCAAAACTTACATGTACATGGCTCATTGCAGCCAAGTTATAAATTTCGTCAGGTTGCACTTCTTGAATAATACGAATTAGGTTGGTACTATCGGTTAAGTCTCCATAATGCAAATGAAGATGCCTATGAGGTGTATGAGGATCCTCATAAATATGATCTATCCTCTGCGTATTGAAAAGTGATGACCTTCTTTTGATACCATGCACTTCATACCCTTTGTTTAAAAGAAATTCAGCAAGATAAGCTCCGTCTTGACCTGTAATACCCGTAATAATTGCTTTTTTCATATATATTATTCTTTAAAATAACGCACAAAACTGCGCACATTTAACCTATTTTTCAACCTTTTTGTATAACCTATAAATAAAAAATCAAACATGTATAAGGGGACGATGTGGACCACACTAATCCATTCCTACCACTTTCCCACCCATATCAAGCTTCTCAAACACACTATTGTTACTTACAAACTCCGGAACAATTTCTTTCATTTTTGCTACCAGGTACATTTCACTTTCGGCCTGGTTAATAAGTGCTACTAGCGCGTTAAAATGATCTTTTATTTCTTCAAATGCTACGTCACGCACTTTAGCAATCATGATTTTATCGTGGTAGGTGTTACCAGTGTTTTCGCCATCGTTTAAAAGCTCTTCGTACAGCTTTTCACCAGGGCGTAGTCCACTATACACAATATCAATATCTATATTAGGGATTAGGCCGTATAAACGAATCATTTTTTTAGCCAAATCAGCAATGGCTACCGGTTGCCCCATATCAAAAACAAATATCTCACCCCCATTACCCATACTACCAGCTTCTAAAACTAACTGGCAAGCCTCAGGGATCGTCATAAAATAACGCGTAATATTAGGATGCGTAACCGTTATAGGCCCACCCTTTTCAATTTGTTGTTTAAATCTATTAATAACAGATCCGTTAGAACCTAATACGTTACCAAAACGAGTGGTTATATATTTTGTATGACTAGTATGCTTACTCAGGCCTTGTACATAAATTTCGGCAAGGCGTTTACTAGCACCCATAACGTTGGTGGGGTTAACGGCCTTATCGGT
>JACCDH011313413.1_pt1 | contig 25123 bp, 24 predicted proteins | sample 7442481 | NCBI WGS metagenome assembly JACCDH01 (sample SAMN15323433, study PRJNA562643) | freshwater metagenome | isolation source: river surface water | place: USA:Blue River Watershed | collected 2017-08-15 | reverse complement strand
GGTTGCGGTTGTCGCTCCACATCGTCATCTGCCGCTGCGAGTGGTGCAGCGCGTGCAAGGCCCACCAGGCGTGGATGGAGTGCTGGCCGCGGTGGATCCAGTACAGGGCGAAGTCGAAGGCCAGGAAGTACAGCGCGAAACTGGCCCAGGGGGTGTCGGTCACACCGGGCCAGAGCTGGTCCAGGTGGAGCGTCCCGATGCCCTGGGCATGCAGCCAGCCGAAGCCTGCGTCGAACAGCGGTTCGACCGAGAAGAACAGCGCCACCCGGAAAATTCCCAGGCGATGGATCAGGGTGTAGACCACGTCGGTGCGGATGGCACCACGGTCCGTCACCGCCTCCACCGGCCGCCAGCGCTGCAGCGGCCAGATGACCGCCAGCATGACCAGAATCTGCAAAAGGCCCACCAGCAACCAGCCGGTGGCGACGTAGCCGTCCTCGAGCAGGTTGCCCAGGCCGGCGGCGAACATGAAGGGACGGACCACCGCCGCGAACAGGGCCTCCTGTCCGGCGGAAAACCAGGTGTCGATCCAGTCCAGCACTTTTTGATGACCTAAATGCGTCAATGACCTACTTGCGTGGGTGGCTCGCGATCCAGTCCCGGTACGCCGGATGCTCCCGCAAGGTGGCGAAGCACAGCCCCTTGGCCTTGAGGCCGGTGATCAGCGGCTCCAGCACCGCAGGCGCCCAGGGGTCCTGGCGCGACCAGATCCCCAGATGGGCCACGAGGATATCGCCGGCCTTGACCTCCCGCAGCGCCTTGGCCAATAGGCGGTCGTTCGGAAAGGCTTCACTGGGCAATTCGTCACCCAGAAAACCGGCCGGCGCCCAACCCACATGGGCGAACCCGCAGGCACGGGCGGCCGCAATGAGCTTGGGAGACGTCTTGCCGCCCGGTGCGCGGAACAGGGGCAGCGCCTTTTGTCCGGTTACCTGGTCGAGCCGCGCGGCGGCGCGCTCGATCTCGGCGCAGTACGCCGGCGCGGTCATGGTGCGGGTGACGTTCTTTTGCGGACCGGCGGAGGCGCGAACGGAAAAGGCATTGCCAGGCAAGTCGGCCCGCCAGTACACATGGTCAAAGGTGTGGGACGCAAAGGCGTGGCCCTCGGCCGCCCTCGCCTTCCACCAGGGTGCCCAGTGCTCGCCCAGGCTCCCATCGCCTTCCTTCGTGGGCTCGTTGGCGGCGAAGAAGGTCACCTTCACCTGCTGGCGCGCCAGAACGTCGGCGATCAGAGGGGCCACGGCCATGTGGCCGGTGTCGAAAGTGAGATAGACAGGGCGGGTGCAGGGCTCGGCAGCCTGCGCCCACATGCACACCGCAGCCAACCACCCCGCCCAGGCCGCTTTCATCGCCGGCTCAGAACCGCTTGGCGTGGTCCAGCGTCCAGACGCCGTGGGGCGACTTGCCCACCGGCACCTGCCGGACGATCTGGCCGGTCTCGGCGTCGATCACCGTCATCTTCTTGATCCAGCGTGAGGACAGGAGAATGAGCTTGCCGTCGGCCGAGACGTCCATGCAGTCCGGCCCGCCCGGGGCCTTGAAGGTCGCGACCACCGCCAGCTTGGCCAGGTCGACCTTGCTCAGGGTGTCCGCCACGCGGTTGCTCACGAACACGTGCCTGCCGTCACCCGCGGCGCGGAAGGCGTGCGCACCCTCCCCGGTCTTGATGCGGCCGGTCACCTTGGGCTCCTTGCCGCTCACGTCCCACACCTCCACCGAGTCGCCGCCGGTCAGGCCCACCAGCAGGGTCTTGTCATCAGGCAGGCCAAAAACGTCGGCGGGCATCGGGCCGGTCTTGGCGCGCCACTTGAGGGTCTGTGTCACCAGGTCGATGGCGACGAGTTCGTCGCTGTCCTGCATGGTCGAATAGACCGTGGTGGATTTGCTGTCGATCCACAGGTGGCTCGGGGTCTTGGCCGTGGCGATGCGCTTGGCCAGTTGCAGGTCCTTGCCGTCCCAGCGGTAGATGTCGACATGGTTGAGGCGGTTAGCCGCGGTCACCAGCCACTTCATGTCGGGCGAGAAGCGCAGGTGGTAGGGATCCAGGATGCCGCGGACCGTGCGCTGTACTTCGGCCGTACGCGGATCGATGAAGGTGAGCGAATCGGACAGCGCATTGGCCACGATCACCGACTTCTCGTCGGGGGTCAGGTACAGGTGGTGCGGCTCTTTACCCGTCGGGATGCGCTTGGTCTCCTTCCAGGTGGCCGGATCGACCACCGAGACGGTCGCGTCCAGCGAATTGAGGACGAAGATCGGGGACTTGAGGGGCTGGGGCTGCCCTGGGGCCTGGGCCAGGGCGGGGCCTGCCCCGGCACCGGTCAGGAGAGTGGCCGCCACAACCAGGGCCAGCTTGCGCAGAAGGGTATTCACACGAGAACCTTGGGAAGAACGAGCCAAGTGTAGCCCGTGGCTCCATGCGGAAAACGCGGGAAAAACGGCGTTGTCACCGCCCAAGCGGCCTGACACTGCACCTGCCATCGCCCCCGCCCCTCACGAGATCGGCAACCGACCCGCACGCTTTGCTGCGGCCACAGCGCCTGGCGCGCACCACCCCCGGCTCACGCTAGGCCCGGAGGAGCGCCAGATCCGCCGCCTCCAGCCATCGCCACTGCCCGGGCGCGAGGTCGGCCGGCAGCGCCAGACCGCCGATGCGCGAGCGGTGCAGACCTTCAACCCGATTACCCACCGCGGCGAGCATGCGTTTGACCTGGTGGTACTTGCCCTCGGTGAGGGTGAGGCGCAGGTGGCGGCTGCCCTGCACGCCCTGGCCCTCTCCTCCCGCTTGTTGAGGCTCTGCCGCCTCCACGATTTCACAGGCCGCGGCGCGGACAGGCTTGGGATCGTCGTCCAAGACTACGCCCTCCAGCAGCCGTGCCACCTGCCGGGCGTCGACCGGGTGCTTGGTGGTCACCTCATAGACCTTGGGCACGTGGTGCTTGGGGGACGTCATGCGGTGGAGGAACGCCCCATCGTCCGAGAGCAGCAACAGCCCGGTGGTGTCCTGGTCGAGGCGGCCCACGGCCTGCACCCCGGGCTGTCCGCCCTTGACCGGGCGCTGGCGCAATGGAGCCGGCAGCAGGGTGTAGATGCTGGGCCAGGCCGAGGGCTTCTTGGAGCACTCGGTCCCGGCGGGCTTGTGCAGCATCAGGTAGGCCTTGGAATGGGCGACCCAGGGTTGGCCTTGGACGGTGAAGGCGAGGCCTTCAGGGGGAAATTCGGCGTGGGGATCGGTGCAGGGCTGGCCGCCGACGGTGACGAGGCCTTGCTCGATGAGGCCGGCGCAGACGCGGCGGGTGCCGAAGCCCTCGAGGAAGAGGGTGTCGGAGAGGCTTTGGCTGTGGGAGGGCATGGGGAGTGCGCAGTTCCCCTCCGATCGTAGCCGACCACCAAGGAGAGAAATTCCAGCTCAGCCAGCGCCAAATTGATAAGCCTGCCCACTAGAATCGTTCAACTTCTTACAGAAGTTGAACTACGGAATCCTAATGCCGCGCTTGCCGCTCGTGTCACGGTGAGGCGGTAGCTTGCCTGATGCAAAGCCGCCAAAACAGATTACAAGAAGATACCTACTTCCGGGTCATGCGCCTCCTGCAGGACGACCCGGATCTGACCCAGCGCGAATTGGCTGAAAAGCTGGGTGTGAGTGTCGGGGGCCTCAACTACTGCCTCAAAGCCCTGATCAAGAAGGGATGGGTCAAGATGCAGAACTTTGCCCATTCCAAGAACAAGTTTGGGTATGTCTACGTACTGACTCCCGCAGGAATGGCGCAAAAAGCGGCCCTCACGACCAGTTTCCTGGCACGGAAGCTCGATGAATACGCTGCACTGAAAGCCGAGATAGAGGCGCTCCGGTCTGAAGTCGCACCTTCCACGTCCAAGCATTCGTTAAATCCATGAAAGTTCTAGTCACCGGTTCGGCCGGCTTCATTGGGTCCCATCTCACCCGGCGTCTGCTAGACAGAGGCGATAGTGTCATTGGTATCGACAACCATAACGACTACTACGACCCAGCCATCAAGGAAGCACGCCTGGCCAGATTCGAAACGCACCCGAGTTACACCCACCTGCGGATCGATCTCGCCAACAAGCGGGCCATCTACGACGCATTCGCCGCCCACAGACCCGAACGGGTCGTGAACTTGGCCGCGCAGGCGGGGGTTCGATATTCAATCGAAAACCCGATGGCCTATATCGAAAGCAATATTGTTGGCTTTGCGCACATCCTCGAGGGCTGCCGCCACCATGACGTGGAACACCTGGTCTATGCCTCCAGTTCCAGCGTCTACGGCGCCAATACGACGATGCCCTTCTCGGTGCACCACAACGTCGACCACCCCTTGTCGCTCTATGCGGCCAGCAAGAAGAGCAATGAGCTGATGGCTCACACCTACAGCCATCTTTATGGGCTGCCGACGACAGGTCTTCGCTTTTTCACGGTTTACGGACCCTGGGGCCGGCCCGACATGGCCCTGTTCAAATTCACCAAGGCCATCCTCGCGGGCGAGAAGATTCAGGTCTTCAACTACGGGAGGCACCGGCGAGATTTCACCTACGTGGACGATATCGTCGAAGGGGTGGTCCGCATCCTCGACCGCCCCGCCCCGCCCAATCCCGAATGGAGTGGCGCTCGACCCGACCCTGGTAGCAGCGCAGCCCCGTGGCGAGTCTTCAACATCGGGAACAACAGCCCGGTGGAATTGATGGATTACATCGCAGCGATCGAGAAGGCGCTGGGCCGCAAGGCCGAGATGGAATTGCTGCCACTGCAGCCCGGGGATGTGCCGGACACATTCGCCGATGTTCAAGACCTCGTTGAGCAGTTTGACTACATGCCCGCCACGCCCGTTGAACTCGGCATCGCCAGATTCACTGCCTGGTACCGCGATTACTACAAGGTTTAATATCCATGCCAACTTGCCTGAAAGATATCAAGCTCGCCATAATTGGCCTCGGTTACGTCGGATTGCCATTGGCTGTCGAATTTGGAAGAAAGCGAGCAGTTCTAGGGTTTGATATTAACGAAGAGCGAATTACAAACCTTCTGCGGGGTGAGGACACTACATTAGAGACAACATCAGAGGAACTAGCATACGCAAAACAGCTTGAGTTCTCGACGAATCCAAAAGACCTGAGCAATTGTAATTGCTACATAATAACCGTACCAACACCAATCGACACACACAAGCGCCCTGATCTGACCCCACTACTCAAAGCCAGCGAAACAGTCGCAAAAGTACTCAAACACGGAGACATCGTAATCTACGAATCAACCGTTTATCCGGGGTGCACAGAAGAGGAATGCGTACCCATTTTGGAAAAGCATTCAAAATTAAAATATAATCTCGATTTTTTTTGCGGCTACAGCCCAGAAAGAATCAACCCCGGCGACAAAGAACACCGCGTAACAAGCATAAAAAAGGTGACAGCAGGCTCAACACCAGAAGTCGCAAAAATAATCGATTCGCTATATGGCGAAATAATTTGCGCGGGAACCCATAGAGCGGAAAGCATTAAAGTGGCCGAAGCCGCAAAAGTGATCGAAAACACACAAAGAGACGTAAACATAGCGCTCATCAACGAACTCGCAATTATATTTAACAAGCTAAATATAGACACAGAAGCGGTACTCGAAGCAGCAGGAAGCAAATGGAACTTCCTCCCCTTTAAGCCAGGACTCGTCGGCGGACATTGCATTGGGGTGGATCCTTACTATCTAACACACAAAGCACAAGCCGTCGGACACCACCCAGAAATAATTCTTGCAGGCCGCCGCATCAACGACAGCATGGGCGAATATATTGCCGCACAGCTAATAAAAGGGATGGCCAAAAAGGAAATAAGAATCAGCGGGGCGAAAATTCTAATCATGGGACTTACATTCAAAGAAAATTGCCCAGACATAAGAAACACACGAGTAGTTGATATAATAAACGAACTTCGAGAATATAACTGCGAAGTCGAAATTTACGACCCATGGGTCGATCCAAAAGAAGCATCACGCGAATACAAAATAAACCCAATCAAAGAACCAAAGCAAGGGGTCTATGACGCAATAGTAATTGCAGTCAAACATCGCGAGTTTTCAAATATGGGCAAGGAATCGATCAGAAAATTATGCCGGGAAAAGAGCATAGTTTTCGACATAAAATATGCACTCCCGCGCGATGAGGCGGATATAAGGCTGTAGCAGGCCCGAACAACAAATTAACTGAATCAAAAAGCAGCCCAAATATCGCAAAAATAAAAAAGATGAACTCAAAAAAAGACAACAAAAAAGTATCTATATTAATTCCAACTCGAAATAGAAAAGCAATGTTGCGTGACGCGCTCGAGTCCGCAGTAAATCAGACATATAAAAATTTAGAAATAATAGTAAATGACAACAACTCAACGGATGGGACCCGCCAAGAAATCGAAGACCTGTTATTGGATGAACGAGTAAAATATTACAAATCAGACAACGACCTAACGATGCTAGATAACTGGTCCTCCGGATTTTCACGAGTAACTGGAGATATCTTTTTTCGGCTAGATGACGATAACGTGCTGAAGCGCGAATTTGTCTCGACATGCGTTGAAACCATGTCAAAACACAATCTCGATGTAATATCCTATTCAGCACTCATACTCAACAAACAAGGCCTGCAAAAAATATTTGACGAATCAGAAGAAATATTCGAAATAGACAGTAGCACTCTACTGCTAATGGAGTTTCACTGCCTGACAGACAGCAACTACACGCTGTACAAGACGGATATTATAAAACGGGTGATAGGGAGTGATAAATTTTACCAAACAACACTCCCGGACAGACACTTTAATTACAGGCTTGCAGAAGCAAAAGCGGATAGCGAAATTAGGTACGGCTTCTCGACCAAAGTCATGGGAATAACAAGATATGACTATAAGCCGGCAAATTCACGCGCGTTTTTCATCAACAAATATGAAGGATTCTATGAAGAAAACTATACGACAACAATGGAAGACTGTCAATTCAACTTTCAAATGCACAGAGCTCACTGCGCATACGTCTTTCTAAAAAAATGCAAGAAAAATAGTTTTATAAACTTCTTCGAGCGGCATTTATTGGACAAAAAAATGATGCGGTCTTACTGCATTTTCGGCCACATCAATCAATGGCTAGAGGTGAGAACACTCAAAGAGTTGATTCGGGCGAATTTAATGTTCTGGCATGGCGCAAAAGATTTAATACTAAACCCACAGCTGAGAATACACGGGAAAATAGCAGCACATTATATTTTTGCGGAAATTTATCGGATGACAAAACTTAACTTAAAAACAATTACGCAAATATTCATACCACGCCAGACCAAAGAAGTTCCAGACAAGCGAAATGCTGAATCAGGGACAATTTTATGCCGCAATTTTGTAAATGGTGAGGCTGAACCATATAAAACAGCAATAAGCCTGGCAGGGAATTATTTACACTATATTAAGACTCGCAAAGCAGGACTATCCGTGACTAGGCTCTAGCGCATCAATGAAAAAATTCCATAAAAACATCCATTGAAGAAAAAATAAACAAAAAGAATTGAAAAGAATCTGCCAAATTAATAGAGTCATATAAAATAATATCCAGCAGGCATCCATTGAAACCAAGATTAGTTATTCGGATCTGGCAACACATCACGCAGCGCCGCCGCAAGCAATTGGCAGCACTCACTTTAGTAATGATACTTGCTTCACTCACTGAGGTAGCGAGCATCGGTGCAGTACTACCGTTTTTGGGAGCGCTAATGGCGCCGGAGAGACTATTTGAACACCCAATGGCGTCGCCAATAATCTCAGTACTAGGAATAAATACAACAAAGCAAATAGTTTTTGCAGCAACAGCGGCATTTATCATGATCGCATTGCTTTCGGCAATAACACGCCTAACATTGCTTTGGTCACAGACCAGAATTGGCTATGGCATCGGAGCAGATTTAAGCATCGAAATATACAAAAAAACTCTGTATCAGCCATATCCGACTCATGTCGCAAGAAATAGCAGCGAAGTAATTACGGCAATTTCGACAAAGACAAACGCCGCGATCCAGTATTCATTACTCCCGTTAATTTTCGTTATCAGCTCAATTGTAATGATGGCATTCATTTTGGCCGCACTTATCGCCATCGATCCAAGCATCGCGATGATTGCATTTGGAGGATTTGGCTCTCTGTATATCATAATCATGTTGGCAACAAAGAAAAAGCTTGCACATGACAGCGCACGCGTGAGCCACGAAGCCAATCAAGTAACGAAGGCTTTACAAGAGGGACTGGGGGGCATACGCGATGTTTTGTTGGACGGAACCCAAGAAACATACTGCACAATCTACCGAAATGCAGACAACGCACTACGAAATTCACAAGCGAATATACAAATTATTGGTGGGTCCCCAAGATTTCTAATCGAATCAATCGGCATGGTGTTGATTGCAATTCTTGCCTATAAACTTGCGAGCAGCGAATCGGGAATAGATACGGCAATTCCGGTACTTGGAGCCCTCGCGATAGGAGCACAGCGAATTTTACCGCTAATGCAGCAAGTTTATTCTAATTGGGCCTCCATAAAAGGCAGCCACTCATCAGTGCTTGACGTATTGGAATTACTTGATCAAACGATATCAGATCAGCTCAAAACCCAAAAAGATCAATTTATACCCTTCGATGAAAAAATTCAACTAAACCAGATCAGCTTCAATTATAACCTGGGCTCCTCTCAAATATTAAAAAATATCACATTAACCATAGAAAAAGGCAAGAGGATCGGAATTATAGGCCCGACAGGAAGTGGGAAGAGTACACTTATTGACATCTTAATGGGCCTACTACAACCCACCCAAGGCTCACTCACAATTGATGGAATCGAAATCACAGAAGAGAATAATAGGGAATGGCAGCGGCATATTGCGCACGTCCCACAATCAATCTTTCTAGCAGACGCCACAATTACAGAAAATATTGCCTTTGGCGTTCCACTTGACAAAATCGACCATTCAAGAGTGAAAAATGCAGCACAACAAGCACAGATTGCAAACACTATTGAATCATGGCCAGAGAAATTCAATACGTATGTCGGGGAACGAGGGATTCGTCTGTCGGGTGGACAAAGGCAGAGGATCGGGATAGCACGAGCACTCTACAAAGAGGCGGATGTAATAATATTCGACGAGGCCACCAGCGCACTAGATAGCCAGACCGAATCAGATGTTATGTCAGCATTAGGGCTAATAAACGAGACTATCACCATTATCATGGTCGCCCACCGAGTGACAACCCTCAAGGATTGCGACCAAATAATTGAACTAGATCACGGGCAGATCAGCCGGATTCTCCAGAGTCAAGAGATCTACTGAGTCGAATTAAACAGACTGGAATGGAAACAATGAAAAATTTGACCTGCGATAGCAATCGCAAGCCAACCATCTTCATTTTAGATGTAGATGGTGTTATGACAACAGGGCACTTCCTATACACGCAAGACGGAAAGACCATGAAGATTTTTGGTCCCGACGATAACGACGGACTTTCACTTCTGAAGCCACACATCGGCGTTCGGTTTGTAACGGGAGACAAAAAAGGCTTTCCCATTAGCAAGAAAAGAATACAAGACGACATGGGATTTGAAATCGATATTGTAAGCACCGTCAAAAGAGTTGAGTGGATTGCAGAACGGTATGCACTTGAGTCAGTAATATATATGGGGGACGGAATTTTCGATCACTATGTAATGAAAAATGTCGGCTATAGCATCGCCCCAGCAAATGCAGACATGAATGCAAAAAAATTCGCTAATTATATAACCGAACGAAGTGGCGGGGATCGGGCTGTATCGGAAGCATGCTTACATATATTAGCTAAATTCTTCACTCCCTTTGACCCGGACGGCAAACTCCCCACCCACGAAAAAATGTCAGGAGAATGGAATTCATGATTCATCAGAGACTCGAAAAACTCTTGAGGGCGAGACGATGCACATTGCTAGGCGTCGGCCCAATGAGTATTAATTGCGTTGATGCTGCAATTGAATTGGCGAATGATCATGAAATCCCGTTGATGCTAATTGCAAGCAGACGCCAGATAGACTCGGAAGAATTTAACGGTGGGTATGTTAACAACTGGACAACCGACGAATTTGCTCGTTACGTCATGGATCGCGATAAGAAAGGAAAAATACTTTTAGCTCGAGATCATGGCGGGCCTTGGCAAAATAGTAAAGAAAAGGAAGAAGGCCTAGGATTACGGCGAGCGATGGACTCCGCCAAGGCGTCATATGCTTCAGACATAAGCGCTGGCTTTCAAATCATACACATTGATCCGAGTATCGATATTCACGGAAAGCCTACCGTCGACGAAGTACTTGAACGAGTATTCGAGTTATATGAATATTGCTGGAGAGAGGCTCAAAACAACAAAAGGGAGATAATATTTGAGATCGGAACAGAGGAACAGAGTGGTAGTACAAATTCCCAAGAGGAATTGGACTACACTTTGAATGCAGTCGTAAGATTTTGCAATGGCTTCCGCCTTCCGAAACCGACGTTCGTTGTGGTTCAGTGTGGCACACGGGTAATGGAAATGAGAAACGTTGGCTCATTCGACTCGCCCATCCGTGTCGCAGACGAAATTCCTGCAGAAATTCAGATCCCTAAGATGATTGAAATTTGCAATCGTCATGGCATACTAATGAAAGAGCATAATACAGATTACTTATCCGATGAAGCACTGCAATGGCATCCAAGACTAGGCATTCATGCCGCCAATGTTGCCCCAGAATTCGGTGTTGCAGAGACAAAGGCGCTAATTGAAATTCTCGAAGCCAATGAGCTTGGCAGACTCGTTGATGTTTTTCTAAAAATTTCATACGAATCGAAAAAATGGGAAAAATGGATGCTTCCTTCGACAAAGGCCACAGATCGTGAGAGAGCCATTATTGCAGGACACTACATTTTTTCGACCGAAGATTGCCTTGAACTAAAGGAGATTGCTGCTAGGGAGCTCGACAAAAAAGGAATTGACCTAAATTCCTACTTAAAGAAACGTGTCAAATCCAGCATAGAAAGATATCTTCGTAATTTTCGACTTGTGAGCGCATCATGAAGAGAGTCGCAGCAATTGTTTTAAATAGAAATCTACCCGAAGTAACTGACAAGCTGTGCAACCATATTAAAAAATATGACGGATACCACACAGATGTATTTGTCGTTGAAGCCGGCTCTGACGAAGACCGCCTTTCCGAGCACACCACATGGCATGCAAACTGGTCAGATGCAAAGTCACATGGTCTTCGCTATTCCAGGGGCATGAATTTCGGATTAAGCGAACTTTGGAAGGCAGGAAAATTTAGCGAGTATGAAACCTTTTTTCTTCTCACCAATGACACTGAGTTTGAACCCAATGAGACTGTTGCTCCTATGCTTGATTTGTTCAGCAAGCATCCCCGCCTTGGCATTCTTTCCCCTTGCTCACCAAGATGGGGGGAGCGTCTATTACTAAACGATAAAAAGACAAAATATTTCTGGTTCATTCACAACAACGCATATATGTTACGCCGTGAATTCATTGAATCAATATTCAACGTGGACCAACCTGACTTTATGAACTTCTTATTAGATGGATCAAACTTCCGCGGATACGGAAGCGAACATGAGATAATTGCAAAGGCCTATGCAAATGACTGGGCAGCTGCAATTACGACAGAGGTCTGGGCCAGCGAGAACGAATCACATCTAATCCAGAAAGCCGACTTAATTAAGACGGAAATATATGAGGAAAATATTGAATTGTACATTAAAGAAGGACGGGAGTGGCTACGGAGAAAATATGGATTCAATAGTCCGTGGCTCATGCAGCAATACGTCAAATCGTTCTATGACAGGTTTTTTGAATTTCATCCCGAATTCTCCATCTACAAAATTTGAGGTCAAACATGAAATTAATTGAAAAGCCATGGGGCAAAGAAGAGGTTATTGAAATAAATGAAAGGTACATGGTGAAAAGGCTAACGATGTGGGCCGGCCATCGTTGCAGTTTGCAATATCATAACAAAAAGACTGAAACGATTTATGTCTTAACAGGAATTTTAAAGATTATTCAAGGGCCACTACAAGACTCACTTATTGAAAAAATTTATTTTCCCGGAGACACGATAACCATTCCACCTGGCCTAATCCATCGAATGGAAGGCGTCGAGGACTCAATTTATCTCGAGGCCTCCACTCCTGAAATGGATGATGTTGTAAGACTAAGCGACGACTACATGCGGGATTAATATGGGCTATCGAGTATTTGTTCCTTGCGCGGGATCCGGCACACGGCTTGGAGATTTGACTAGATTTCTCAACAAGTCACTAGTCAGCATTGCCAATCGGCCAACACTCTCCCATATTGTTGAGCGCTTTCCAGATGATACTGAATTCGTGATCGCGCTTGGCCACAAAGGCAATCTTGTTAAGCAGTTTCTTGAATTAGCCTATCCGGAACGCAAGTTTTATTTCTCTTATGTAACGCCCTTCGAAGGACCCGGTTCAGGTCTTGGGCTAAGCTTGCTATCATGCAAGGACTATTTGCAGCAACCTTTTATTTTCATTTCTTGCGACACATTAGTCGACGAAAAAATCCCTCCCCCCGACTGCAATTGGATGGGGTATTCAGATATTTCCGAGGCTTCTGATATTTCTTCATACCGCACCATTAGATTGTCGGGCCAGCTTGTTGAAGAGATATCAGAAAAGGGGGATGGGTGCTCTGATATCCACCACCCATACATAGGCCTTTCAGGAATTCATGATTACGCAGAATTTTGGAAAGCCATGGAAGGCGGCGATGAGCAAAGCATAGAAGTTGGTGAGGCGTTTGGATTACGTCACATCATTAATAAAAGAAATATTTACGGGCACAAATTTACTTGGCACGATACTGGCTGCTTAGGCGCTCTAGAAAAAGCAAGAGAACGTTACCGGGAGCCGAATGAGCCCAACATACTCGACAAAGCCAATGAAGCCATTTGGTTTGTCGGAAGTCACGTCATCAAATTCTCTGACGATTCGATATTTATCAAGAACCGAGTTGAGAGGGCGGCATATTTGAAGGGCTTTGTCCCTCCGGTCGAAGATTTTCGGTCCAATATGTACAGCTATGAAAAAGTTGACGGGGCCGTCTTATCGGAGGTTGTCAGCACCATACTTTTCGAAAAATTTCTTGATCATTGTAAATCTTTTTGGACCCCCAAAGAAATTACTGCTGAAGAACGAACTTTGTTTAACAGGAGGTGCCTCAATTTTTATCGCGACAAAACCTTTGAGCGCATAGATCTATTTTATAGGCTTTCAGATAAATCTGATGGATGCGAGTCAATCAACGGCCGCTCAATGCCTAAATTGTCTTTATTACTTGAAAATATTGATTGGAAGTGGTTGTCCGCGGGTCTGCCAGGACGATTTCACGGCGACTTTCACTTTGAAAATATCATCTGGAATAAAGCCAATGACCGATTTCATTTCCTGGATTGGCGTCAAGATTTCTCTGGCGATCTAGAGGTCGGCGACATATATTATGATCTCGCAAAATTATTACATGGACTTATAGTTAATCATGGTGTAGTTGCAAAAAAACAATATTCCGCCAATTGGGACCGAGCCGAAATTAAATTTAATTTCTCCAGACTTGAATCATTGGTCGAATGCGAACATAGGCTAGACGAATGGATTGTTGCCTCGGGATATGACCTCAAGAAGGTTCGAATTCTCACCTCTCTAATTTACTTAAATATTGCCGCACTGCACCACCATCCATATAGCATCATGCTCTACGGACTTGGAAAATCAATGCTCCTCGATCTGATCGACAAATAATACTGGCTAGATCATATGAGGCATCATCATGGCAGCAATCTAATGCCACGAAATTCGTGTTCCAGCGAGGATATAATTCTAATAGCGCGAGCCTTGCCTCTCACTATTACGACTATTCACGCAAAATGTGATTCACGGCCCCACCTATAGTTTTGATGCCATTAGCCATCTCGGGCGCCCCCTCATTTCACTCGAGGCAAGGGCTCGCCGCAAAAATAAATATTTTATTTCCGCCCCCTCATTAGCCAAATCAATTTGATTTTTTGCCCGTCCGTTTTATGCACCTTTATCGCACTCAGTATTTTCTTAATTTATTCCGGACACTTCAGAGCCGCTCCAACGTATGCCACTTTTAAATATATTGAAAGCCATCGTGAATTGAGCAGGCCCCGCATTCTTTTAACTGAATTTCGGTAGTACGGGAAGCTAAACCGGCTTTTGCACAACATGTGGCCCGAGAATTCAACTGCTTGATTTTCGATTTTTCTACTGCATCGATGAAAATTTGCTCAATTTTCGGGCATTTTTAACGTAATCCGGTCTGGCCGTTAATCTTGTGGCTACATTACTCTGCCCCAGACTTACCTGCCCTCCACGACAGGTATTTTCGTGCCTCCATTCAAATTTGCCAAAATACTATCGGATCCCATTTCTGCAGCGCCCGCCTGCATCCAGCTCAATTTTTATGCTCTTACAACAGGGTAAACGACATGGCAAGCCTTCTTGATTTCCGCCTCTGGGAGTTCATTCAAGTATCGGCATATTTTCAGCCGAAAATGCGGGTGCTTGAGATCGGTGGTGGATCTGGTTACCAGGCAAAGTTGATTTCCTCGGCAGGCGCATCGGTCGAAAGCTTGGATGTAGCCGCTCCAGTGGGAGACGGTAGAGCATATTTTGAAGTTCAAATTTATGACGGAAAAGAATTACCCTTCCCCGATGCCCATTTTGACATCGTGTACTCGTCTAACGTTCTCGAACACGTCCCTGACCTAATTAAAATGCTTGAGGAAATTGGTCGTACAATGAAACCTACTGGGATTGCGATACATGTCCTTCCAACCCCTAGTTGGCGGATCGGAACTAGCCTTACATACTATTATCATATATTTCGCCGACTCCGTGCGAAATTGACAAAAGACCGGCAGGATCGGCATGCGGTCGGAGTCGGAGTGAGGTCCACATTGACAAGAAAAATACTTTGCCGTGCATTTATGGACGGCCCACATGGGGAATATCCATCTGCAATATCCGAGCTCTGGTATTTCAGTGCTAGGCGCTGGAGCAGATTATTTACAAAATATGGCTTCTCCGTAGAAGAAAGCAAGCCATGCGGTCTATTTTATACTGGATACACCATATTCCCGCTGATGTCCCTAGACGTACGGCATAAATTGGCGCAAATTTTTGGCTCGTCTACCCGTGTCTATATCCTGAAGAAAGTGCAATAAAAGCATTTTTCAAAATTCGCCACTGTTCGGCCTGCGCACAGAACATCTGTTTACATGAGTCGCGGAGCTGCATCAGAGAAGCAAGCTATGTATAACTCTTGTCCTTATCAACGTTAACGTAATCGTTTATCAAAATGCCCGGCCTATTTCCGCAGTCCATCCACCCTGCCTTAATGCAAATGGGTAATGTCCCAGCCCCCCCCCCTTTTTCGTCGTATAACTTAAAACACGGCTCAACTTGATCCGGTAAAAGCCCCCGTATGAATACTACGAACGAACAAGCCCATGCGAGCCTTGACCACAGCCTCGAATTGAGAAGTGGCCAACGTTTCGAATTTGGCGCGAACTGGTCACGTTTTTTGTCAGTGCTTAGTGAAGAGCGCATTTCTTTGGCTGAGAACTCGCTGCGTCAACTGCTCGAAGTCCCCGACCTAAAAGGTAAGACATTTCTAGACGTAGGGTCCGGCAGCGGCCTTTTCAGTCTGGCGGCACGGCGTCTAGGCGCCCAAGTGCACTCCTTCGACTTTGACCCACAGTCAGTCGCCTGCACGAGCGAACTTAAGAATCGCTATTTTCCAGGTGATGAGCAATGGACAATAGAAACGGGCTCCGTCTTAGACCCGTACTTTCTGAGTCGTTTGGGTAGCTTCGACGTGGTTTATTCTTGGGGTGTCCTTCACCACACCGGCGCTATGCGCGCAGCGCTCGCCAACGTCACTTCGCTGGTCGCCGAGAATGGCAAGTTGTTCATTGCGATCTACAACGATCAAGGGCGCCCCAGCAAGTCCTGGCTTTCGGTAAAGCGAGCCTATAACGCTTTACCAGCGCCCCTCCGCTGGATAGTCCTCTACCCATCATTCATTCGACTTTGGGGCCCTACGTTTTTGCGTGATCTGACACGCGGTCGGCCTTTGTCGACATGGAACAGGTACCCACAGCAAAGTCTGCGCGGCATGTCGGCATGGAGGGATGTCGTGGATTGGGTAGGTGGGCTTCCATTCGAGGTTGCGACCCCTGATGAAATCTTCAACCTGTACCGAGATGCAGGCTTTCAACTTGAAAGACTGAAGACCTGCGCGGGCGGACTGGGCTGCAACGAGTTTGTGTTTTCGCGCGCGACAAGATCATGAATTGGGCCCGCCAGCACAACATGCATTTATGAGCGCGGCTCAAATTGCTATCTTTATCCCATCCCTCAACGGAGGGGGGGCAGAGCGTGTCATGGTCAGCTTGGCCAATGCGTTCGCAAGGCGTGGCTATGCGGTCGATCTGGTGCTGGCATCTGTGCAGGGCCCCTATCTCAGCGATGTATCACCCTCGGTGCGCATCGTCGACCTCAAGGCGGGGCGGGTGCTCAAGGCGCTGCTGCCCCTGGCGCGCTACATGCGCGAGGAACGCCCTGCTTCCATGCTCGTCGCGATGACCCATGCCAACATCATCGCAGTGTCTGCAAAGATGCTGGCACGTGCATCGGTTCGGCTGGTTGTATCTGAGCGTTCAACGATCAGCGTCGAGTGTCAACGCGCAAGAGGCTGGGTGGCGCGCGGCGTTTATGCGCTGGTTGCTAGGCTTTATCCTAGTGCAGACGCAATCATTGCCGTCTCTCAGGCAGCCGCCAACGATCTTGTGTGGTTTGCTGGTTTGCCTGCCAATGCCGTCAAAGTGATTTACAACCCGTTTGACTTGACCCTGATTCGGTCACGGGCTGCGGAGCCCACTGGGCACCCCTGGCTTGCTCCAGGGCAGCCGCCCTTCATTCTCGCGATCGGCCGCCTTTGTGAACAGAAAGACTTTTCTTGCCTCCTGAAGGCATTCGCCCAACTGCGCTCGACACGCAAGGCACGGCTTCTTATCTTGGGCGAGGGAGAGTTGAGGGACGAGCTTGAGGACCAGATCGTGAAGATGGGCCTAACGGCCGAAGAAGTTCAGATGCCGGGTTTCGTAGCAAACCCATTCGCCTACATGGCTGGCTGTGCGGTCTTCGTCCTTTCGTCACGCTGGGAAGGTCTCCCCGGTGTCCTCATTGAGGCCCTGGCCGCTGGGGCACCCGTGGTGAGCACAGACTGCCCCAGTGGTCCGCGCGAAATTCTCGAGGATGGGCGATGGGGTACGTTGGTCCCCGCGGGTGACTCGCAGGCCTTAGCCCGTGCGATTGAAGGGGTGCTGTCAACCGCTCAGTCTGAATTGCCCGCGGGGCGTGAACGCGCGCTGTTCTTTGATCAAAACAAGGCGGTGGATGGCTACCTGAACGCGCTGGGACTGCCTCCCCAGCATGCTCAATAGCAGACTTGAGCGCCATGTATCGAAAACTACATCCGGTGATAGCCCGCATGCCCAGGCTGGCCAAACTAAGGTTATGCCGCTGATGTGGCCCTATCTAACGACCTTCTCCCTAGTGGCTTGGTTGGCCCTTACACACAGGCGACCCCATTCGCCCACTGCCGGTCACGGGACTGGCATTGCATGGCCGGCTGTCTTCTTGCTGCTCTGTCTGTTAATTGGGTTAAGGCACGAAGTAGGGGGGGATTGGGACAGCTACATCCTCTACGTCGACTCAATGCAAGGAGAATCTGTTGACGAGGTCTGGAGCAGGAGTGACCCGGCCTTCCAACTCCTATGCTGGATTGGAGCCAACATCGGGGGCGGGGTCTACTTCGTGAATCTGGCGTGTGCCGTAATTTTCTCCTGGGGCTTGCTCACTTTTTGCCGCAGCCAGCGACGTCCTTGGCTGGCGCTGCTCGTGTCGATGCCCTATTTGGTTACAGTGGTCGCGATGGGCTACACCCGACAGGGGGTAGCCATTGGCTTGGCCATGCTGGCAATGAAAGGCCTAGACAAAAGGCAGCCATTTGAGTTCGTCGCATGGATCGCGCTGGCCGCCTTGTTTCACAAGTCTGCAATCATTCTCTTGCCGTTTGTGGTGGCCTCATGCCCTATGAATGGGCGACAAATTGCCCTGGGGCTCATCACTGCGGGCGCACTATTCCTCGCCCTTCCGATTGCCGACTTTGCCGAAAGCCTTGCCGTCGGCTACCTTGAGGCAGAGTATCAATCAGACGGCGCGTCGATCCGGATCATTGCTATCGCGATACCGGCAGCTGTGCTTTTGGTTTATCGCCATCGCCTTCATATCAATGCCTGCACACGTAGATTTTGGACTGCGCTCGCATGGAGCGGCCTAATGTTCATCCCATTACTGCTTGTCTCACCCTCCTCGACGGCAGTTGACCGCTTCGCACTGTATTGGCTGCCGCTTCAAGTGTTCGTCTGGTCCCAAGCGCCCGAAATTTTGCCTGCCACACAGAAGGGTGCTCGCTTCTGGTTGGCGGCAATCACACTTGGCAGTGGCCTCGTCCTCATGACATGGCTATTTTTCGCACACAACGCCTATGCCTGGCTCCCCTACCAGTTCTACCCATGGGTGCTTTTTTGGCGATGACATACGATCCAATAGCCCACCACAAGCAGGGGCCCCCTCCCCAAGCCCCATTGCGCGCAGTCTTCATTACCACGACGCTATCCACAGGGGGAGCCGAGTTGATGCTGCTCAAACTCCTCCAGCATCTGGATCGCAGCCGCTTCGAACCTTCTGTAGTTTCCTTGAAGACGAAAGGCGACGTCGGACCTCGCCTGGAGGCACTAAATATCCCGGTCCTTGAACTGAACTTGCGCCCTGGCTTCCCAAATCCATTGAAGCTACTCCGGCTCGTACTCTTCTTGCGCAAAAATCGCCCTGCACTCGTGCAAACCTGGATGTACCACGCTGACCTTCTTGGAGGTCTTGCCGCTAGGTTGGCGGGTTGCCTGAGAGTGGTGTGGAGCCTTCGAAACAGTAATCTGGACGCACAGTTCACCAAGCGAACAACTCGCTGGGTTGTTTCGGTTTGCGCCGCAATGTCCCGCTGGCTGCCAACAGCTGTGCTTTCGTGCTCCGAACGCGCACGCGAGATACATGCGGCGGCGGGTTACAGATGCCAGAAGTTCTCCGTGATCCCAAACGGATTCGATGTCATCAAATACAAGCCTGATCCGCTTGCCAAGCAGAGCGTGCGTGCCGAACTTAATCTACCCCTCAGCACATTGCTAGTCGGCCTGATCGCGCGCAATGACCCCCAAAAAAACCATCAAGGCTTTATCGAAGCCGCAGCGCAAATTTCCAGGGCGTTGCCAACGGTGAATTTTCTGCTAGCAGGGGATGGCGTTGACTACCAGAACACAACTCTCAATGCTGCAATTCAAGAAAAAGGTCTTGCCGGACAAGTGCATCTGCTGGGGAGGCGCGATGATGTGCCCCGCATCATGGCATCCTTGGATGTGCTCGCCTTGTCGTCGTTGTACGGCGAAGCCTTCCCGAATGTGTTGGGTGAGGCTATGGCTTGCGCCGTACCCTGCGTGGTAACCGACGTGGGCGACTCTGCAGAAATCGTGGGCTCGACCGGTCGCGTTGTTATGCCTGGCGACATGCGAGACCTGGCCACTCAAATCGTCGACCTGCTGCTGATGCCGCCGCAGGCAAAAGCCGATTTAGGTCAGCTGGCCAGGAACCGCATCCTATCGCGCTTCGAAATTAGCCATGTCGCTCGCCGCTATGAAGCGTTCTACGAGTCACTGGCTGAGAGCAGCTGAAGTATGTGCGGATTTGCTGGCTTTCTCGTCGTACCTCGCCACCGAGGTGGCGATGTCGTACCACAGCAGCTCCGCCGGATGGCGGACACGATTACCTCGCGGGGCCCGGATGACTTTGGCCTTTGGTGCCAAGATGCCGAGGTGGGCCTTGCCCATAGGCGCCTGTCCATTCTCGACCTCTCACCCGCTGGGCATCAACCGATGGCCTGCCCCAGCGGGCGATATGTCATCGCCTTCAATGGCGAGATCTATAACCATCTGGACCTGCGTGCTGAGTTGGACAGCCGTGGGGCGGGCGGCGCGGTAGTCGCTCCTTGGCGCGGCCATTCGGATACGGAAACTCTGTTGGCAGGCTTTGCCACTTGGGGGATCAAGGCAACGATAGAACGATGCATCGGAATGTTCGCTTTTGCCGTTTGGGACCGCAAAACCCGAACGCTGACCCTAGGCCGAGACCGTCTTGGGGAAAAGCCGCTCTATTACGGCTGGCAGGGCACGGCGGATCAGGCCCACTTTCTCTTTGGGTCCGAGCTGAAGGCGCTGAAGGCGCATCCGGCGTTTTCTTCGCAAATTGACCGTGACGCCTTGTCGCTGTTGATGCGGCACAACTACATCCCCGCTCCGTATTCCATTTACCGCGGCATTTCCAAACTTCCTGCCGGTACCCTGCTTACGGTGTCGCTTGCCCGCCGGGATCCGGTGATAGACGAATACTGGTCACTGGCAGACGTAGCGGTCAACGGATGTCGGTCACCGCTGCAGGAATCCCCGAAGGAGGTGGTCGACCAACTGGAGTCCCTGCTCAAATCGGCGGTAGGGCAGCAGATGGTGGCAGACGTTCCGCTGGGAGCCTTCCTGTCTGGCGGCATTGACTCTTCCACGGTGGTGGCCCTCATGCAGGCCCAGTCCGACCGCCCGGTCAAGACCTTCACCATCGGCTTCGACGAAGAAGGTTACAACGAGGCAGTGCATGCCAAGGCTGTGGCACGGCATCTGGGAACGGATCACACCGAGTTGTATGTCACCCCGCAGCAGGCGCTCGACGTCATACCCAAGCTTCCCGGGCTTTATTGCGAGCCTTTTGCCGATTCTTCGCAAATTCCAACCTATCTCGTCTCCCAGTTGGCTCGGCAAAAGGTGACTGTATCTCTGTCAGGTGACGCTGGGGACGAACTGTTCGGGGGCTACAACCGCTACCTGTTGGCAAGCGGACTGTGGGGCAAGATGTCGCACATTCCGCGGCGTCTGCGATCAATGGCATCAACGGGCATCCGTGCGCTGCCGCCCCAAGCTTGGAGCCGGCTGATGCGGCCCTTCCAAGGCATGATGCCGCGGTCACTGCGGCACGCCAATATTGGCGATAAATTGCACAAAGGTGCAGGTGTTCTGGCGCTCGAAAGCCTGGACGATTTGTACCTTCAGTTGGTGACGCACTGGGAGCCGGCAGGACTGGTTGTCGATGGACACGAGCCACTCACCTGCCTGCGGGGCAGGCCCTTGGCACTGCCGGGGCTGGACGACATCCAGCGGATGATGGCGATGGATGCCATTACATACCTGCCAGACGATATCCTGGCCAAGGTCGATCGTGCGGCCATGGGTGTTTCGCTGGAGGGACGCGTGCCGTTCCTCGACCATCGCGTGGTCGAGTTCGCTTGGCGGATTCCACAGTCTATGAAGGTGAGCGACGGAGTTGGGAAGTGGGCACTGAGGCAAGTGCTCTACCGACACGTGCCCAAGGATCTGGTCGAGCGCCCCAAAATGGGATTTGGAGTTCCGATCGACACTTGGCTGCGAGGCCCACTCAAGGACTGGGCCGAAGCGCTGCTCGACGAATCCCGGCTGCGTCGAGAAGGTTACTTCAACCCGGCACCGATACGCGCCAAATGGCAGGCCCATCTCGCAGGGAAGGGAAACTGGCAGTACCTCCTTTGGGATGTCCTGATGTTCCAGGCCTGGCTCGAAGAACAAGGCGTCTGATGCCCAAGGTGATGATCGCGGTCAATTCCGCGTGGAACCTGGTCAATTTCAGGGCTGGGCTGATCCGGTCAATGGTTGCCGCTGGTCATGATGTAGTGGCGGTCGCACCGCAGGACGACTATGCATCGCGCCTGCAAGCCCTTGGTTGCCGGTACATCCCTTTGCCAATGGACAGCAAGGGCACTCATCCCCTGCGGGATGCGCTGCTCCTTTGGAGATTCATTCGAATCCTGTACGGGGAACGGCCTGATGTATTCCTCGGCTACACGGTCAAGCCAAATATCTACGGGTCATTGGCAGCGCGAATCTTGGGAGTTCCGGTCATCAACAACATTGCCGGTCTCGGAGCGGTATTCATCACCGAGGGATGGGTCACCCGCGTCGTGCGTCAACTCTATCGACTAGCCCTGGCGGGTTCAGAACGAGTGTTTTTCCAAAACGACGATGACCGCCAGCTTTTCATTGCAGGGCGGCTAGTTGCCGCACATAAGGCAGATTTGCTGCCGGGTTCTGGCATCAATCTCGCACACTTTCTGCCCTCACCCTTGCCTAGGAATTCCCGTGTCCGCTTTCTTTTGGTGGCGCGCATGCTGTGGGACAAAGGAGTGGGTGAGTTCGTTGAGGCCGCACGTAACCTGCAACGAAGGGAGGTAAATGCCGAGTTCTGCCTGCTCGGCTTCCTCGATGTTGAGAACCCAGCCGCCATCACACAAGCCCAAATGGATGAATGGGTCGGCGAGGGCGCAATCCACTACATGGGTACCAGCGAGGATGTCCGAAATGAAATCGCACGCGCCGATTGCGTGGTGCTCCCCTCCTATCGAGAGGGAACTCCACGTACCCTGCTCGAAGCCGCAGCGATGGCGCGACCTATAGTCACCACCGACGCGGTGGGCTGCCGAGAAGTGGTGGACGACAGCGTAAATGGTTTTCTCTGCAGACCTAGGGATGCCCTAGACCTTGCGGAAAAAATGGAGAAAATTTCAAAACTCTCCCTTGAAGAGCGCGAAGTGATGGGTCAGCGGGGCAGACTTAAAGTCGAGCTTGAATTCGATGAATCAATCGTGATCCAAAAATACTTGACGGCAATTAGCAACGTCGCCCTGAATCGAAAAATGGCCTGAACGGATGGCGTGAGGCTCATCACTGAATAGCGGCCAGTTCTTCAGGCGCCAACGAAGCCCAAGGCAAATCAACGGTCGCGCTGAGGCGTCTCCACTAACCGTTGAGTGTCGAAATCAATAGCCTTAAGCCTCCCCACCAACGCCCGATACCGCCCCTCATCGACCACCGGCGTCCTGGTCAATATCCACAAATACTCCCTCTTGGGCTCACTCACCGCCACGAGCTCATACCGCTCGTCCAGGTCGACCACCCAGTAGTCTCCCCACACGAACGGCAGCATCGACAGCCACTGCGGCGCGAACCGCACCTTGAGCTTGGCCGATGTCATCCCGCCCACTTGCCGGGCCACGCCCACAGCCCGCTCGATCTCGCCGGTTTTGGTACGGCACTCGTTCACCACCTGAAGCGTCCCATCGGCCAACTGGCTGTACGTCGCCGTCGTGTCGGCCACGCACTGCTTCTGGAAGCGGTTCGGAAACTTGGCAATCTCGTACCAGCGGCCCATGTAGCGCGGCACGTCCAGGCTGGGCACCGCCTGCAGGGGCGGCAATGCGCCCGACGTGGCTGCTTGCTCGGCCGCGAGTGGGAGTGCCAGGACGGCGCATGCCCACGCCAATCCCCATCGCTTGAAAGCGTCCATCAAAACCTCCTTGGTCGAACCTGCGTCTCGGCGTCAATGCCTCAAGGGCTGGGATACAGACGGTAATCCACCAGCCGGCCCTGCGCATCGACGCGCGCCAGCACCATGTCCCCCACGCCCACGTCGAGGCCGACATACTCGCGAATGTTCACGTGGTGGGTGACGAGGATAAGCGCCCTACCCTTTGCCTGGGACCGGGCACGCGTAATGAACTCGCGCATGGATTGGGTGGTCCGCACGGCTCGCTGGGGCTGGTCAAAAAAGGAACCGAGTGACGACTCCACCGTGACCGGCCCCAGTTGCAGCCCATCGGCCGTCTGCCGGCAGCGGCACCAGGGGCTGGTATAGACATCGGCTCGGTCAACGCCCTGCTCGCGCAGCCAGGCACCAACGCGCCGTGCCTGCGCCCTGCCCGACCCGTCCAGTTGCCTCTGGCTTTCACATCGCTCGAGCGTGTACCCCGGCGGATCGCCCACGCCCGGGGCATTGGCGTGGCGCATCAGCAAAACGTGCGTGCCTGCCCGCAAGGAGTCCGCGAGGTCGCTGGCCAGCACGTCCGCCGCAGGCAGCAGGAGGTGAAGGGCAAACAGCAAGGCGCCGATGGCACGCGAGACACGCCACGGATGCGCCGCGCGCCAGCGACCGCCAAAGCTGACGAAGGAGGTCATGGTCACATTGAGCGTCGGGACCACTAGTGGAGCAGCCGCCCCGCTCAGGCCTGGAGCGAGCCCAGGTAGGCCTCTAGCTTGGCGAAGGTCCCGCCAAAACCTGCCTCCATGCCGGCGCGCGCACCATCGAAGGTGGTCATGCCCACCTCGTCGCTCTCGTGCGGCTGCCAGGACAGCGTGTACTTCGTGTTGCCGTCCGCGCCGCCCTCGTAGAGGGCGGTCACATGCATAAAGGCTGGCCAGGTGGGCGCCATCGGATGGCGGCCCAGCCCGCCGTCCTTGTCCGAGAAGCTCTGGATATGCACCAGGCGCGTCTCGGGCACGATCTCCAGGAAGCGCTGCAGCCCCCACATCTGAAGGCCATTCGGACCTTCAATGCCATAGTGATAACGACCTCCAACGCGGAAGTCCATGTCGGCATGGATGGTGCGGAAGCCCTCGGGACTGAGCCAGTGCTGCAGGTGTTCGGCCTGGGTCTGCACCTGCCAGAGCAGCGCTCGCGGTGCGCGGAAAACGCGGGAGATGACGAAAGGGGCGACAGTGCTGGTGCTCATGAGGTCCTGCAGGAATCGAGGCAGAGCCGCATCTTGCCACCATGCCTTCGGACGCCCAAAAAAAATCCCGACCGGGTGAGGGTCGGGATGGTGTGGTGGTGGTGGGTGAGGACCGGGGTTCAATTCCCATCAGATGAACGGATGCTAACACCCTCGGTTCGGATCGGTTTCCTGCGGAAAGATGCGGAACCCTGCCCCCGCAAATTCGGTTTCCTCATTTGCC
>JACCDH011602542.1_pt1 | contig 25130 bp, 23 predicted proteins | sample 7442481 | NCBI WGS metagenome assembly JACCDH01 (sample SAMN15323433, study PRJNA562643) | freshwater metagenome | isolation source: river surface water | place: USA:Blue River Watershed | collected 2017-08-15 | reverse complement strand
GCCAGGTGCGGATCAGGACCTCGCCAACCCGACCCATGGCCTGGCTGTCTGACGAAATGATCGACAGCGCGCCAAGGTCATGAAGAATATCTTCGGCCGCGATCGTTTCCTTGCGGATGCGGCTTTCTGCGAAGGCGATATCCTCTGGAATTGACGGATCGAGGTGATGGCACACCATCAACATGTCGAGATGCTCCTCGACGGTATTGATGGTGAAAGGCCGCGTAGGGTTGGTCGACGATGGAATGACGTGAGCGAGACCCGCAAGTTTGATCACGTCGGGCGCATGTCCGCCTCCTGCGCCTTCGGTGTGGAAGGCATGGATCGTCCGCCCTTTGAACGCTGCAATCGTGTCGTGGACAAATCCGCTCTCGTTCAGCGTGTCGGTGTGGATCATCACCTGGACGTCATGCTCGTCCGCAACGGAAAGACAGCAGTCGATCGCTGCCGGGGTACTGCCCCAGTCCTCATGCAGCTTGAGCGCGGCGACGCCTGCTTCAATCTGTTCGATCAAAGCAGCGGGTCTGCTGGCATTGCCCTTGCCAGTCAGGGCGAGATTGATCGGGAGCCCTTCCGCGGCAAGCAGCATTCGCTCTATATGCCAAGGGCCGGGGGTGCAGGTTGTAGCGTTTGTGCCTGTGGCTGGACCCGTTCCCCCACCGATAAACGTCGTTACGCCGCTGGCGAGCGCTTCTTCCACCTGCTGCGGACAAATGAGATGGATATGGCAGTCGATCCCGCCGGCAGTGACGATCTTTCCTTCGCCTGCGATGATTTCGGTGCCTGGGCCAATGATGATCTCCACCGCGGGTTGGGTATCTGGGTTGCCTGCCTTGCCAATTGCGGCGATCTGACCCGCGACGAGTCCGATGTCGGCCTTCCAGATGCCCTGGTGATCGATAATCACGGCATTGGTGATGACCGTATCTACCGCTCCTTCGGCGTTGGTACGCTGGCTTTGCCCCATGCCGTCGCGGATGACTTTTCCGCCACCGAACTTGACCTCGTCACCGGGCACGGTCGCATCGCGCTCGATTTCGATTATCAGATCCGTATCAGCGAGCCGTATGCGGTCGCCTGTCGTCGGGCCGAACATGTGGGCATAGTCGTGCCGGGACATGACATGGGGCATCAGCTGGCTTCCCCTTCAGACTGCCCACGAAACCCGCAAATGACTTGAGCGCCGCGAAAGGGAACCAGGGCGACGCTGCGCGTCTGTCCGGGCTCGAACCGGACTGCCGAGCCTGCGGGAATATCGAGACGGTGCGACCATGTTGACCGCCGATCGAAATCCAATGCGGGATTCGCTTCGGCAAAGTGATAGTGACTGCCAATCTGGATCGGACGGTCACCAGTATTGCTGACCGTCAGTTGCAGCTGCGCCTGCCCGGCATTGAGCACAATCGTACCCGGCGCCGGAAAGATTTCGCCGGGGATCATGGGGCGGCTCATCGGATCGGCCTATGAACTGTAACGAGTTTGGTCCCGTCAGGGAAGGTCGCCTCGACCTGAACGTCATGGATCATCTCGGCGATACCCTCCATCACCTGATCTCGAGTGAGAACCTGCGCGCCGTCGGCCATGAGCTGCGAAACGCTTTGGCCGTCCCGAGCACCTTCCAGGATAAAATCCGAGATCAGCGCTATCGCTTCGGGATGGTTGAGCTTTACCCCACGCTCGAGCCGGCGACGAGCGACCATGGCTGCCATCGACAACATGAGTTTGTCTTTTTCCCTTGGGCTTAGACGCATGGCTCAACAGCTCCAGTTTCGTGGGACTGGACGACCGTCCAGAGCGAGCGTGACAATGCCGGCCAACGCGGCGCGCAGTTCAATGTCATCACGAGCAAGCAGTCGGACATGAATCAGACCGCGCACAAGGCTTGCCCCGGATAGGCAGGCCAAATCGGCCAAATTCGTCCGAATCTTGACGAGAAGCGCCTCAGGTCTGGCGCACGAGACGAGCACCATCCCCGCCGCCCGGTTGCCGCGACCGGTCGATTTGCCGTCCAGCCATGCGTGTATCGGTCCATCAACTCTGGTCCGGTCGAACAGGATCATGCGACCGTCGCGCCAAACCTTGAGCGTGTCCGAGAAATATCCCGGCCCTAAAATCTCGTCGCGCGCCAACCGACCAAAGACCACGCCATCACAGGCCACGATTGTCGCCGTGCCCTCGAGTTCAATTTCAAGATTTCGTTCGATCCGTCCGCCATCGAAAAGGATCGTTTCCTGCGGAAGCCATTCCGCATGTGCCTCGTCAGCGATTTGCAGGCGGGTAACTATCAAAGCGCGGCCACCAGCAGAGCGATAGATCTTTTCGGCGGCAGGTGTGGTGACGCAAGCGTGCGAGTGGCTATGCCACCGTACACTCTGGTTCAATTCGTCACCGCCAGTCAGTCCGCCCGCCGTGTTGATCAAGGCAACTGTGGGCACGCCATCCGGTGTGGGCCTGAGGCTGCGAACCTTGAGGCACCCAGATTGGAAGTCCCGACCGATCCGGCTTGTCTCCCCGGCACGGACCAGTTCTAGTTCGAGCCGCCCTGCTGACTTTAGCGCCTTGAGGTCGGGCCTCGCGATAGCCGTCGGAATATGGCTGCGGGCCCCGCACTCAAGTTCCCTTGTCGTCGAGGCTGCCGCGCGCGCTGTCATCGATATCGGCTTGCTTGCGCTTCAATGTCGGCGATGTGGCGAGCCTTCGCCTGTGCGTCGAGGAACGAGCCCTCAAACGAGTAGCGGGCAAGCCTGGTTAGATCACCGATCGAGAGGTCGAGCGCTTCGGCGACCGCATGGAAATTGGCGTTGATATAGCCGCCGAAATAGGCGGGATCGTCCGAATTGATCGTCGCGCGAATGCCGAGCTCAAGCATGCGGCGCACCGGACTAGTTGCAATCTCATCGATTACGCAGAGTTTGAGATTGGACAATGGGCAAACGGTAAGCGTCTGTTCGTCAGCAACGATGCGCTCGACAAGCTTGATGTCTTCGAGTGCACGATTGCCGTGATCGATACGGTCAATCTTCAGTATATCGAGCGCTTCCCAGACATAGTCCGGAGGTCCTTCCTCACCGGCGTGGGCGACCAGCTTCAACCCCTTGGAGCGCGCCGCAGCAAAAACGCGCGCGAACTTGCTGGGCGGATGCCCCACTTCCGACGAGTCCAGGCCGACGCCAGCGATCCGATCAAGCCAGGGTTCGGCAAGAGCCAGGGTCGCTAGCGCGGAGTCCTCGTCCAAATGCCGCAGAAAGCACATGATAAGGCGATACGAGATGCCAAGCTGCGCCTCGCCTGTGTCCAGTGCTCGCAGGATCCCGCCTATGGCGGTGTCAAAGGCGACGCCCCGTTCGGTGTGTCCCTGAGGGTCGAAGAAGATTTCGACATGACGGACATTGTCGGCCTTGGCCCGTTCCAGATAGGCCCAGGTTAAATCGAAAAAGTCCTGTTCGGTCAGCAGGACACCCATGCCCTGATAGTAGATGTCGAGGAAGTCCTGCAGGTTGGAAAAATCGTAAGCCTTGCGGACTTCATCAACGTTCGCGAAGGGGATGGCGACCTGATTGCGCTGAGCCAATTCGAACATCAGCTCGGGCTCGAGCGAGCCTTCGATGTGTAGATGCAGCTCGGCCTTGGGAAGGCTGTCAATGAAGTGGGTGCGGGAAAGCTGTTCAGTTTGAGTCATGCTGGTCATCCTATCGAGCTGGCCGACCCCAGGCGCGTAGCCGCGAAATGCCACCGTCCGGGATCATGTCGATGCGCAGATGGTCGACCGGACCGATCTGAAGCAGTTGATCGGCGAATGTGTGGACCGCATCTGCGGTAAGTTCGGTCGGTGGCAACAGCGGCGGCCAGTAGATGGCGAGCGAGGGAAGGGTAAGGTCGGGCAGATCCCCCACCAGGGCACCATAGACCGCAACCTTGAACGCAAAATTCCCCTTGAAGTGTGCCGTGTCGATCTCAAGTTTCTCGATCACGCCGGGATGGCCGAGCCGGAGGATACCCCAATCGAATCCGGGTTCCCGGCGGCGGCGCGTTTCCCACCCGTCGCCCATATTGACGCCCCGTCCCGGAGCGATGAGGTTGGCGAGCTCGCCGAAGTGGGCATCACTGCAGGTGACCGCTCGTCCGCCATTGCGCAAAGCGGCGAGGTCGACTGCCTCAGTTGTGCTCGCACCGATCCAGTCGACATGGACCTGGCCATAGACCCGCAGCCTGGCGATGCCCCCGTCCGGATAGGCATTGAGACGCAGATGGGTCCAGGTTGTTTCACCGGCGTCGAGTTTGAAAAACTGCCGGGCGTCTCCGCGAAGAGCAACTGTGGCCAGCAACGGTGTCCAACGGGCCCCCGCGATATCCTGTGCTTCACCCAGAACGCATCCTTCCAGCGATGCCGCCGGTACGAAATTGCCGGTGAAATTGCTGGTGTCGAGTTCGATCCCGTGAATGCGCCCGGGGCAACCCAGCGCGACGATACAGTGGTCATGGCCTTGGCCGCGCTTGCGTCGCGATTCCCATCCATCCATCCACTTTCCGTTGTCGTCATAGACACCGGGCTTGAAGACCGGGGGCGACGGGTCAAGAAGGCGGTCGTGCGAAGCGAAAAAATCGTCGCTTGATGTGAGCACGCGCGAACCCAGCCGGGGCTGCGCCAGATCCACGCAGCCGCTTGCCCAGGCTGGAAGTTCGGCGGATACATTCATGGATTGGACTCCTGCTGGGCGCCGGCCAGTGCCGCCAGCCTGATCTGCGCGATGCGATCGACCTGACGCAGCGCCTCGGCCAGTTCCATGTCGTGCGGATTCGTGATCCGCTTCGCCATGGCGGCGATGATGTCGCTGCGAGTGAGGCCTGTGACGGCGATGATGAAGGGAAAACCGAACTTGGCGGCATACTCACCATTCAGCTGCTGGATCTGCGCCAACTCGTCAGGTGAGCAGCGGTCGAGCCCGGCGCCGCTTTGCTCGCGATTTGACGCTTCGGTCAGGTCACCGGCCAGTGCAGCCTTGCTTGCAAGCTCCGGGTGAGAGCGCAGCAACTGCAATTTCCTGTCGGCCGAGGCCGACGCAACAGCGCGGGCCATTGAGACTGAGAGGGAACCAAATGTGCTGGCTGACTCCGCTTCCATATCGGGCCAGACATTCTCAGCGACCCAGTTTGAATGTTCGTAAATCGATCCGAACCGTTCGACGAAGGCAGTCCTTGAGCGCACAAAGCCGCCGGGGATCCTGATCTCACTCCAGTCGGTCATTTCACGCGGCCCTCCAACGGATGGTTGGCCCGCCAATGCTCTGCAATCTCAACACGGCGACAGACCCAGACGTCTGGATGGGAAGCCACATGGTCCAGGAAGCGCTTGAGACCGGCAAAGCGACCTGGCCTGCCTGCGAGACGGCAATGCAGGCCTACCGACATCATTGATGGGTGTTCCGAGCCTTCCGCATACAGCGTGTCGAAGGCATCTTTCAGATATACGAAGAAGTCCTCACCATGAGCAAATCCATGGGCGGCCGAAAAACGCATATCGTTGGTATCCAGCGCATAAGGAACGATCAGCAGCGGCTCGTCATAGCGCCGGTCCCAAAATGGCAGGTCGTCGGAATAGTCATCGGCCGAATAAAGCAGTTCCTCAATCGCGCTCGTGAGCCGCAAGGTGTTCGGGCTCGTCCGCCCCGTGTACCAACCCCTGACGGGCTGACCGGTCAGTTGCTCGATGCTGGCGATTGCCTTGCGGATTTGTTCAGCCTCGTCAGAGACTTCCATGTGTTGGTGGTCGATCCATCGATAGCCGTGTCCAGCCACTTCATGGCCCCCATCGACAAATCGCCGCGCCATCTCGGGATACCGCTCCAGTGCGCTCGCCACGGCGAAAATCGTCAATGGCCACCCCCGTTCCTCGAACAATCGAAGTATCCGCCAAACACCCGCGCGCGATCCGTATTCGTAAACAGATTCGACCGTCATGTGGCGCATGCCGCCAACTTCGGGAGCAGGAACCATGTCGGCGAGAAACATCTCTGCACCGCCGTCGCCGTGAAGGATGCTATTCTCTCCGCCCTCCTCATAATTGAGGACAAATTGCACCGCGATCCTAGCCTGGTTTGGCCAACCCGCTGCGGGGCGATCCTCGCCATATCCTCGGAGATCACGTTTGGCTGAATAGTCAGCAGTTCGGTTCATGAGGCGGCCAGGTGAAATTTCGGGTCTTGCATAGTGAAACGTTTAAGTTCAAATTGGGTGGCGGTCAATCACCAACCTTGGCCGAAAGTTTCAAAATTTGGGGAGTTCCGGAATTGGTCGGCAGGCTGACAACTCACGTGCTCGATACAGCGCGCGGAACGCCCGCAGAGGCAATAGCTTACAAGCTATTTCGTGTCGCAGCCGACGGTGGCCGCACGTTCATTTCTGAGGGCATTACAAATGCTGACGGACGGTCGGACGCGCCATTGCTGTCCGACTCCGCGATGGAAGCCGGAAGCTATATCCTGGAATTTGACGTTGCCGGCTATCACAAGGCGACGGGGCAACTGCCCAAAGCGCCCTTCCTCGGACTCGTGCCGCTGGGCTTCCAGATCGAGGGTCCAGGCCAGCACTTGCATGTGCCCTTGCTGGTCTCTCCCTTCGGTTACACCACCTACCGGGGCAGCTGATGGCTACGCGCTCCGAAGTCGCGCTCCTCCTCAACGGTGAGGAAACGCGGATCGAAAACTGCGATCCCTCGATGACGCTCCTCGACTACCTGCGCGAGACGCGCAGATTGACCGGTACCAAGGAAGGGTGCCGCGAGGGCGACTGCGGTGCTTGCACTGTCGTCGTCATTATTCCTGGGAAAGACGCACCGCAGGTCAAGGCGGTCAATTCTTGCATCCTTTTTATGCCGTCGTTGGATGGTTCGGCCATAATTACGGTAGAAGGAGTAGCGGCCAAGGGCGAGCTTCACCCGGTCCAACGGGAATTGGTTGATTGCCATGGTTCGCAATGCGGCTTTTGTACGCCCGGCTTCGTCATGTCGCTGCTGGCTGCCGACCTAAATCTCGAAACGCCTTCAGAGGCTCGGCTGAACGAAATCCTGTCGGGAAATCTCTGCCGCTGTACGGGTTACCGTCCGATTGCGGACGCAGCGCACGCGGCACTATCTAGGCCGCGAGAACAAGACGCTCGAGTTTCGGAGAGCTTGGAGCGCCTGTCGCGGCTTTCGACTCACGAACCGCTGGACCTTGAGTTTGCCTGCGAACGCCGCGGTGCCCTGCGTTATTCGGCACCGCGGACTTTGGACGCACTCGTCGCGCTTTTGGCTACCTCACCGGATGCAACCCTGCTTGCCGGGGGCACCGACGTCGGTCTTTGGGTCACAAAGCAACATCGAAATTTGCACCACGTCATCGACTTGACCAAGGTGGCCGAACTGCAGGACATTCGTGACGAAGCTAGCAAGGTCGTGATTGGTGCTGGCGTCACCTATACAAATGCGCGGCCAATTCTGGCTGCCCATTTTCCCGATTTCGATCCACTGATTGCCCGGATTGCAAGCGAACCCGTCCGCAACAGCGGCACGATCGGCGGAAATGTTGCCAACGGATCCCCGATCGGTGACACGCCGCCCGCGCTGATTGCTCTTGGAGCCCGCGCGGTGCTGGCCTCGACTCGCGGGGAACGTTCAGTCCTGCTAGAGGATTTCTTCGTCGCCTATGGCAAGCAGGACCGTGCACCGGACGAGGTCCTGGTCAGGATCGAAATTCCAAAGCTGGCCAGTTGGGCCGCGTTTCGCGTATTCAAGATTTCCAAGCGCTTCGACCAGGATATCTCCGCGCTTTGCGGCGCATTTCACGCCGAACTGCGGGACGGCCTGCTCTGCAACGTGCGGATCTGCTTCGGCGGGATGGCCGGCGTTCCGCTTCGTGCAGCATCGGTGGAAAGGGTGCTCGAGGGACGCACTCTAGATCCTGAAGCAATCGAGCTAGCGGTTGCCCAATTCCCGCTCGATTTCCGTCCGCTTAGCGATCATCGCGCTTCGGCTCAGTACCGGATGCTCACGGCGCAGAACCTATTGAGGAAGTTCGCCGCAAGTCTCGCTGGCGAACATGTAGTGACGCTCGACCGTGAGTTCGCACAATGAGCAGGGTCGCCGCGAAGACAAACTTTGTCCATCATTCGACCCGCCACGACAGCGGCTCGAAGCACGTTTCCGGAGAGGCAATCTACACCGACGACGTATCTGAGCCGCGCAATCTTCTTCATGTCCAGGTCGGAATGAGCGCCTGCGCCCATGCCCGGGTCATCACTATGGACCTGGCGGCGGTGCGATCCGCGCCGGGCGTAATAGCAGTGCTGACCGCGGCTGACGTCCCCGGCGTGAATGACGTGAGCCCGATCGCCGGCGACGACCCGGTTTTCGCCGAGGGGCTGGTCGAATATGTTGGCCAAGCACTTTTCGCAGTTGTTGCCGAGACGCGCGAAGCTGCGATTGCGGCCCGCGCGCTCGCCGCAATAGATTATGAGCCGCTCGAGCCTGTTATCACCGTCGAGCAGGCATTAGCAGCAGACTTGAAGATTGCGCCGAGCATCGCCTTCTCGCAGGGCAACGCGCAGGCTGCACTTGAGCGCGCGCCAAACAGGCTGTCAGGCCGATTCAGTATCGGCGGGCAAGACCATTTCTATCTCGAAGGGCAGGTCGCGATGGCTTTGCCCGGCGAGGACGGCGACATGCTCGTCTATAGCTCGACCCAGCATCCGACCGAAGTGCAGCATTTGATCGGTAAGGTCCTAGGCCGCCCAGACAATGCCATTACCGTTGAGGTTCGGCGAATGGGCGGAGGGTTCGGCGGAAAGGAAACATCACCAGCGCATATTGCCGCTATCGCCGCCCTGGCGGCTTCGCGAACCGGTCGACCGGCCAAGCTCAGGCTCGATCGTGACGATGACATGGTGATGACTGGCAAGCGTCATGACTTCATCGCTGACTTCGATGTTGGATTCGATGACGCAGGTCTCATCGAAGGCCTGCGCCTTGAGCTGGCATCGCGCTGCGGCCGCTCGCTCGATCTTTCGAACGCAATCAACGACCGAGCGATGTTTCATGCAGACAACTGCTATTTCCTCGAGAATGTGGACATCATCTCGCATCGTCTGAAGACCCACACCGTTTCGAACACTGCGTTTCGAGGGTTTGGCGGCCCGCAGGGCATGTTCGCGATCGAATATGTAATCGACTCAATCGCCGCGGCGCTTGGGCTTGATCCGCTGCAAGTGCGCCGCGCAAACTTCTATGGTGGCGCCGGGCGTTCTACGACGCCTTATGGGATGGAGGTCGAGGACTTCGTTGCCGACCAGATCATCGCCGAGCTCGAACAATCCTCCGACTATTCCCAACGGCGCGCCGAGATTGTGTCACACAATGCCTCGGATCCGCTGCGCAAACGCGGGATCGCGCTGACGCCGGTTAAATTCGGGATCTCCTTCACCGCCCAGCACTACAACCAGGCAGGCGCACTGCTTCACGTCTATTCTGACGGCAGCATTCATCTGAACCACGGTGGGACCGAAATGGGACAGGGGCTCTTCACCAAAGTGGCCCAGGTCGTGGCCGAAGAGTTCCAGGTCCCGCTTGATACGATCAAGATCACCGCCACCACAACAGCCAAGGTGCCCAATACCTCGGCCACTGCGGCGTCCTCTGGAAGTGACCTCAACGGGATGGCTGCGCAGAACGCGGCCCAGCAGATCAAAAGCAGACTCGGAGCCTTTGCTGCGGCGCATTTCGGCTGCAGGGCACACGAAGTAGTCTACGCTGGCGGGAAGGTCCGGGCGGGAAGCTTTTCGGGTTCCTTCGCCGAGTTCGTCAAGAAGGCCTACTTCGCCAGGGTCCAATTGTCAGCTGCAGGGTTCTACAAGACCCCCAAGATCCATTTCGATCGGGACGCGGGCAAAGGCCGACCATTTTACTATTTTGCCTATGGCGCCGCGGTCAGCGAAGTCGAAGTCGACGTTCTGACCGGCGAATACCGCGTCGTGCGCACCGACCTGCTGCACGATACCGGACGGTCGCTAAACCCCGCAATCGACATCGGGCAGATCGAAGGGGCCTTCGTCCAGGGTATGGGCTGGCTCACTACTGAGGAACTGGTCTTCGGCTCGGATGGAAGCCTGCGCACCCATGCGCCGTCGACCTACAAGATTCCGGCATTCAGCGACCGTCCCGTCGTCTTCAACACGGCGCTCTGGTCGCGCGGTGAAAACGTGGAGCCGACGATCTTCCGTTCCAAGGCGGTCGGCGAACCGCCCTTCATGCTGGCGATCTCGGTATTCTCGGCCTTGCGCATGGCAGTATCGCAAGCCGTCGCGGGAAAGGTAACCTCGCGCCTTGATGCGCCCCTGACACCCGAGCGGATATTGCTCGCCATCACCGAGATGGCACAGGACTGCTAACGACCGTGCGCGATTGGCTGTCCCGAACGCGTGAGCATCTGTTGGCAGGGCGCGTGGTGATCTCGGTCACCGTCACTGCCGTCAAGGGCTCTGCGCCTTGCGCTTCCGGTGCGCGGATGCTTTGGGTCGATGGTGCGATTGAGGGGACCGTCGGGGGCGGCAATCTCGAATTCACCGCAATGAGCCAAGCACGCAGACTGGCTGCAGCGGATCGTCGCTTTATCTATCAGTCATTGCCCCTTGGGCCATTGTTGTCACAATGCTGTGGCGGGCGCGTTGACCTTGCCTACGAACGCTTCACACCGGATGACTTGCCGTTCTTTGATCGCGTCCAAGCCGATCAGGGCGAAGTCATCACCTGCATAAGCGACGATCAGTATGGGAAGTGGAGTGAGGCAGGCTCACAAATCACGCCTATCTCGGGCAGCCACTGGCGAGGCCCACCCGACGTCGCACAGCCAGGGAGAAAGGAGCTGTTGGTCTGGCGGGAGGTGTGGTGGGAGCCCGCACCATTGGTATGCATTTTCGGTGGCGGGCACATTGGTGCCGCCTTGGCTCAGGTTCTGGACGTGGCTCCGTGCGAGATTGTTGTGATCGATCCTCGCACGGAGGTTGTTCTTCCCCCAGGTTCACATGCCACGCTGTTCGGCAACGTCGTCCCCGGCGAGCTCGGAACCTGGTGGCGTTCGGGAGCAATGGCGGTCGTTCTGACCCACAGCCACGAACATGACTATCTCTGGATCTCAACACTCCTGCGCAGCGGTGAGCCGGCCTATTGCGGCCTCATTGGCTCACGTACCAAGCGGGCCCGTTTTCTTCGCCGGCTCGCTGACGATGGCCTGACCGATTCACAGATTGCTCAACTGACATGCCCGATCGGGCTGCCAGATCTGAACTCCAAACATCCCGGCGCCGTCGCAATCTCCGTGGCAGCCCAACTCTTACCTCATCTGGTGGATATCACCCCCACCAGACGCGGGCGGAGCTGCTTCCGTGCTTCGCCCGCCCTAGCCTGTAATGAAAGCCTGACAATATGACCCTCGATCTCGCTGAATGGCTCAATCTCGCGCTGCGCTGGCTACATCTGATCACGGGTATCGCCTGGATCGGATCTTCATTCTATTTTGTCTGGTTGGACAATCACCTGAAGCCGCCTGCGAACGGCGAAGCCACTGGCGAGCTATGGTCGGTCCATGGCGGCGGCTTCTATCACAACCAGAAATACCAGGTCGCCCCTGCGCAGATGCCCGGCGAGCTTCATTGGTTTAAGTGGGAGGCCTATTTTACCTGGATCAGCGGGTTCAGCCTGCTGGTGCTGATCTACTATTTTGGTGCCGAGAGTTTCATGCTCGACAAGACCAAATCGGGCCTTTCCGCACCTGATGCGATTGCACTGGGCCTCGCCAGTCTTGGGGCGTCCTGGGCTTTTTACCACCTGCTTTGCATATCGCCACTCGGGCAGAGCAACCGCGTCGTCGGTGCGGTTTGGTTCATTTATCTGCTGCTCGTCGCAGTCCTGTTGGACGGGCTGATTGCTGACCGGGCAGTCTATATCCACATGGGCGCGATTGCCGGTACGGCGATGGCAGCCAACGTGTTCGTCGTCATCATTCCCAACCAGCGCAAAGTTGTCGCGGATCTGATTGCAGGCCGGTCTCCTGACCCCAAACTGGGGCAGCAGGCCAAGCAGCGTTCGCTGCACAATAACTACATGACCCTGCCGGTCCTGTTCCTGATGATCAGTTCGCACTATCCCATGACATATGGTGCGGCGCGGCCCTGGCTGGTGCTTGCGCTGATCGCACTGACCGGGATCGCGGTCCGCCACAGCTTCAACCTACGGCACAAGGGACAAAAGCCGGCATGGATTTATGCGACAATCGCGATCCTGGCCCTGGCGACAATTACCTATGTCGCCGCTGAAAAGGGAAGTGCAGCCCAAATGGGGCCGGCACCAACGGCGGTTAGCTATGCACAGGTCCAGCCCATCCTGCAGAAGCATTGCATGGCATGCCACAGCGCCAAGCCGACCGATCCAGCATTTACCGCGCCGCCCCTGGGCCTCGCGCTCGACACGGCAGTTCAGGCCAGCGCAGCCGCTGCGAAGATCAAGGCGCAAGCAGTCGATTCCGAGATCATGCCGCTCGGCAACACCACTTCGATGACCGCCGAAGAGCGCAAACTGCTCGGTCACTGGATCGATGCTGGTGCGCCTCAGTGAGGCGCACTTCCTTGCTCAATCTCCCAAGATCACACTGGCTCCGGGTTTGTTCTGGCGGATTTCCTCGTCGGTCAGCCCTTTGAGTTCATGTGGGAATACCAGCCACTCATCCACTTCATGCAGATAATAATCTGGGGTGAGATCGGTCACATTCCGCTTGGGCTTGTAATAGACGGTCGCGATCTTGACCGTGCGCGGCATGTTGTGGCGGCACTTTAGGGCCAGTTCGTGAATGAAGGCTTTGATCGAGCGGCCAGAGTCAAACACGTCGTCGACGACAAGCAAAGCGTCATCGGGATTGACCGTGTTGACCAGGTAACCAAGCGCGTAAACCCGCACCTCGGGCTCCTGCTTATCGATGCCACTGTAAGAGGAAGTCCTGATCGCGATATGATCGGCATGCACACCCCGGAATTCGAGCAGTTCCTGCACGGCAATGCCAATCGGTGCGCCGCCCCGCCATATCCCGACGATGTGGGTTGGACGAAATCCGGATTTAAGGACCTGATCGGCCAGGCGGAAGGAATCCTCGAGCAACTGGTTGGCCGAGATATAGGTCTTAGGTATTGTCACTCCGGGTCCTTCAGCGGATACGCTGACCGGCTTGCCAGCAGGTCTTTGGCCGCTGCCATACCACGCGCAACGGCTTCATCCACGCCTGTGTTGCCAAGACAGAGTTGCGCGATAACTTCTCCTGCAAGCGTGTCCCCCGCGCCTGTGGTGTCATGAGCTTTAATCGCATTGGTTGGAATGACTCGCTTGCCGTCGGCGCTGTCGATCAGAACCCCGGCGCTGCCAAGGGTTTCAACTATGATCTGGGTCTTCGGCCTGTCTCCCACGAAGGCCGCTTCGATGAACTCCCGTTCGCTGGCATTGCAAAAGATCAGGTTCGCTCTACCTGCGAGGCGGCGGCAAAGTTCCTCGGGAAAACAGCGCCGGTCTAGCTTGGCAATCCAGCTGACTTGACGATCATCCGGAACACAATCGAGCATATCCATGGCCGCTTGCGCAGGACCGGCGGAAATGCACAGATGATCGGCACCCCGCACGATCATCGACTGGTCTTCTGTCAGACGTTCCAGATCGCCAAAGCCGGTATCGAGCAGGCAGCCATAGTCTCCGCCCGGATTGTAGATCAGGACACAACGCGGCGTCTTGACCGCTCGCCGCTGGTCGATGGCATCGCAGCAAATCTGTGCCCTCTGGCAGGCCCGCAGATAGTGGCCTCCATCGCCATCGTCTCCGATCCAGGTCAAGGTGAATGCCCGGTGCCCTGCCGCCGCGATCCGTCGCGATGCGTAAAGCGCAGCACCGCCCGCTCGCGGCCACGCTCCTGACACCCCAAGCTCTCCGATAACTGTACCCGTGCCATGGAAGTCGTCTTCAAGTTGCACGACATAATCGAGGGTCGCATAGCCCGAGACAACAACTTTGAGCGGGTTCATCGATGATCTCCGGCAGCTTTCGCAGGCTCTAAGGGGCACAGCGCCGATCGCACGGTCTGGCACAGCGACTTGAGGAAAAGCCGATACTGCTTGCTGCCCGCCCGAGCTTCGGTCTCGGAGACGGCTGTAGGCACCCGCCGATAGTGATAGATCGAAATCGGAACGGGCGTCTGGCTGGTTGCAACAGCAGAAACATTCCGCTCGCTGTCGTCGACAAAGACAATGCGCGATATACGGTCCTTCCCGAGGGCCGTGACCATGAGATCAAGCATTGCGCCCTTGTTCTGACCTGCAGCCAGCATAACGCCATCGGCGATGATGATCGGCCGAAGTCCTCCCGCATGGGTGGGAGTACCAATCTGCGTGAACGCGCTTTGGAGTGCCTCTGCATCATAGCGGCCATCGGGGCTGCAAAGAAAGAAAGCGCAGACAACAGGGGCTTGCCAGCGCACTCCGGTGCGCCGGAGTTCGCGGACGGAAATATCGTAAAAGTCCGGTCCGCGGGCGCTGAGCAGCATGATGTCGACGCCGGCCGCCCGCGCACGCGCGATCAATTCCGGAATGTCGGGTTGAGTCAGGTCCATCGTCGAAACGCCGAACAGCATGGCCTGAGCTGCGATCAGTTGGTCCATTGTCGCGAAGTCGGGATTGCGCCCCACAGATATCAGTTCGGCGTTGTAATTGAACCAGCGGTCGCTTCCCAAATACTGCGGCATCGTCAGGAGCGTGTTGTCGATATCAAAAACCAGCAGCACGCGGCTACCAGCCTTCTGAGGTTGCGCGGCTATCGCTTCGGCCACAGGTGCCGAGAGGTCATCTGTTTGCACCACGGTCCGCGCCGGTGCTTCGGCTCTGGCCGGAGCCATGACCACACTGATCAATGCGAGGGCAAGCGCGAGCCGCTTCATGGCCGTATTCCTCTCAACCTGGCGATCGAAAGCCGCCATTCAAATCAACCAAGCGCATATCAGTGAAACGTTTCATTGCAAAAGTCAACCTGCCCGCGAGGGGGTGCCATGCTTACTTGCGTCCAGTTGTTTCTCGCTCGACGAGGTTGACGTTGAAGACCACTCTTCTCGGGCTTTCGCCTTCGCCATCAATCTTGCGCAGCAGTGCATCGACTGCCTCTGCGGCCATCTCATCGACGGGCATTTCGATGCTCGTCAGGGTAGGCGTACAATACTCGGCCCACGGAATGTCATCGAACCCAACGATTGCCAATTCTTTCGGGATGGAAAGCCCCATGGAACGGGCATGACGCATGACCCCAATCGCAATCAGATCCGAGCCGCAAAACACCGCGCTAGCCGTACGTGCTTCAAGTGCCTGAATGACCGTAGTTCCAAGCTCCGTTGCGAAGGCATTCTCGACCGAGAATGCCAACTTGCCGGTCCGCGAAATCACAGCTTCAGCGGCCTCGCATCGGTCGCGCATACTTTTGACGTCCAGCGGGCCGGCCACAACACCGATATTGCGGTGCCCCATTGCAATGAGATGCTCTGCAGCGAGCCTTCCGCCTTCCGCATAGTCGGCCTGAATGCATTCGAAGCCTGCAATTGTCCGGTCCAGCACTATGATAGGGAGTTCAAGTCCGACCTTCGCGAGGCGGTTCTCGTCGTTGATGGGGAACCAAACGATTCCATCCACTCCTCTGCCAATCAACTGCCGAACCACCTCGATCTCCTGGTCGGGGTCCCCCTCGCTGTCGGTCACAAAGACGCTGTATCCGTTGAGGCGGGCCCGTTGCACGACAGATTGTGCAAGGCTGGGAAAGAACGGATTCGTCATGTCTGGGACAACGAAACCAATAGCTCCGGTTTTGCCTGTTCTTGTGGCCTTTGCGCTCAAGTTCTGACGATAGCCAAGCGATTCCGCGACCTTCAATATGTGGTTCCGTGTTTCCTCGCCAAGAGAGCCCGTCTTGTTCACTGCATAAGATGCACTTGCCAGAGACACTCCAGCTGCCTTGGCAACATCCTTCAAAGTCGCGCGCTTCTTCACCAAAACCCCATCCTATCCCGATCCATCACGTCGATTTCCGCATTGTTATCGCAGGCGCACCGCGATATCCAGTGAATCAAAGTGAAACGTTTAGGTGGTGAGTGGATGCATTTCGAAGTCGCCATTCTGGGAAGTCTGAATCTTGATATCGTTTTCGCCTGCGAGGCAATGCCTTCCCCAGGTGAAACGATACTCTGCGACACCGTGGAAAAGGGACCGGGCGGCAAGGGTCTTAACCAGGCAGTGGCGTCTGGCCGAGCCGGAGCTGCTACGATCCTGTTAGGTGCTGTTGGCACAGATGGCGATGGCGAGATGCTTCTTCGAGTGCTCGAAGAAGCGGGCGTTTCCGCGGATGGCGTGCGTAGACTGAATTCGTCGCATACCGGGCTCGCACACATTATTGTCGACCAGAGAGGCGAGAACTCCATTGTCGTCGCAAGTGGCGCGAACAAATCAGCTGAGCTAGGCGCTGAGCTCTTCGAGACCGTAGAAGCAGCTGTTTTTCTCGCTCAACTCGAAATGGACATTGATCTTGTTTCCGGGTTCTTTGCGCGAGGGCAGGCAAGCGGCCGACTTTGCGTTCTAAACGCGGCGCCGGCGCTTGAAAAAGCCGCACCGCTACTCAGCCAATGCGATTTCCTGATCGTCAATGAGCATGAACTTGCGCTGTTCAGCGGCGTAGACCTGTCACAGGCCGGAATTGATGACTACGTCGCGGCAGGACGGTCAATTGTCGCGGGTCAGCAGTCGGTCCTTGTAACGCTCGGTGCAGCCGGCGTCGTCTGGATTACTGCCGAGAATGCCCGCCACTTTGCGGCCAGAAAGGTCGAGCCAGTCGACACAACCGGCGCAGGAGACTGCTTCTGCGGAGTGTTCGCGGCATCAATGGCCAAAGGCCAGAGTGTGCCAGATGCCATTGAGCGCGCCATGGCAGCTGCAGCCGTTGCCGTAACCAGGAAGGGAGCCGCGCATGCGATCCCCCTTGCGGTCGAGTACGGCGGCTGACGAACCTAATTGCCCTTGCAACTGCGCCCAAGCAATAATATGAAACGTTTCACAACGGGCGTGCCAATGATCGCATGAGGTGATTGCGAGGGCCGAATGCAGAGAGGATTGCCATTCCGTGCCATATCTCGATCTTCTGCGTGCCATAACTGGGCTGTTCGTCTTTATTGGCATAGCATGGCTGATCTCTGAAAACCGGAAAGCAATCCATTACAAGGCCATGGCCGTTGGCCTGGTTGCCCAGATCGCGATCGCACTCCTGCTTACGCGCATCCCTGCAGTTGTAGATGCTCTTGGCGGTCTAGCCCACGGCGTCGACAATCTCCAGCGCTCGGCTGAAAGCGGCGCGAGCTTCGTATTTGGCTATCTCGGCGGCGGCCCTCAACCTTTCACCAAGGTCGACCCGCACGCCTCGACCTTCATCTTTGCATTGCAGGTCATCCCAGCGGTTTTGCTGGTCAGCGCTCTGGCAGCGCTTCTTTGGCATTGGGGCATTCTGCGCTGGATCGTGCAGGGCGCCGCATGGCTTTTTGGTCGATTGTTCGGCGTCAGCGGCCCGGTGGGGGTCTCGACATCGGCTTGTATCTTTCTTGGAATGATCGAGGCGCCCCTCCTGGTGCGACCGATGTTGCCCAAGCTGTCACGCGGCGAATTCTTCATCATCATGGTCGACGGACTGTCGGTTATCGCCGGATCGACCATGATCCTGCTGGGCGGGATGCTTGCGGGCAAAGTCCCTGGCGCATTCACGCATCTGCTCACAGCTTCCTTGATAAGCACGCCGATGGCCATCACCCTGGCGCGTATCATCATTCCAAGCGAAATCGTCCGCAACGCGGAACGTGTGCCCCTGGAAAGCCCTTACAAGAGCAGCCTTGATGCGATGACTCATGGCACGATCAGTGCAGTTCGCATCTCGGCCTATGTAATCGCGCTCCTGATTGTTTTTGTAGCCACGATCAGCCTGATCAATGCCATGTTGGCTGGTATCCCGTCCTCGGGCGGTCCCATCACCTTGACTTCGATCTTTGGCACGATTCTCGCTCCCGTCGCATGGTTGATGGGCGTGCCGATGTCTGACCTCCAGACCGTCGGTGGCTTACTCGGAACGAAGGTTACCCTCAACGAAGTGGTGGCCTATGGCCAACTGGCAGACCTGCCGCCGGGCACCCTCACTGAGCGCGGAGCGCTCATCGCCACTTACGCGCTGTGCAGCTTTGGCAATTTCGGCAGCGTCGCAATCTTGATTGGCACCCTCACCGCGATGGCGCCGGAAAAAGGCCACGAGATCGTCGATCTGGGCATGAAGGCCTTGCTCGCAGCATTTCTGACCACCTGCATGACCGGTACTATCATCGGCATACTAAGCATCTTGTTCTAGGATCATCCATGTTTGCAAAGCCCACCTTCATTGCCTTCACCGGAGTCGATTCCGCAGACTGCCTCACCGGAATGGCAGATCTCGCACGCCACTATCCGATCGAATGGGGGGTTCTGGTCGATGACGACAAGGCCGATGACATCCTGTTCGCTGATCCTGAAGTGCGTGCACGCCTACTTGAAACGCCGGGGCTGCTCTATGCGGCTCACGTCTGCGGAGAACAGGCACGGCTTATTGCCAACAGTCCGCAAGACGTAACAGTCGACCTCAGCCGCTTCCAACGCGTTCAGGTCAATCACAGTTTCAGCGGTAGCTCTGCGGAGCAGATCGAAAACACGGTGCGGTTCGGACGCATGAAGCGCGTGCGCACCATGTTGCAGTGCCTGGCTGATTTTCCAGCAGACTGCCGTCTCGACTGGCTTTACGACACGTCATTCGGAACAGGCAAATCGCCCGACCGCTGGCCTTCGCTTCCCGATGCCCAAGGCCCCTTGTGCGGATACTCAGGGGGAATAAGGGCGGAGAATGTCCAAGACATTCTGAGCGCCATCGCGGCCCCCGTCGGCAGCCAGTATTTCATCGACATGGAGTCAGGTGTGCGCACCGATGGTCGGTTTGACCTCGGGAAATGCGAAGCCGTCTGTAGGGCCGTGTTCGGCTGACGCATCGTCCATCGGCACAGAAAGATACAGGCGAACCTCGCAATGATCGCGAAGACAACTGATAGACTGATCATCATGGACACCGATCCTGGTGTAGATGACGCTATGGCGATGCTGTACCTTGCCGCGTCGGACCAGGTCCGGCTTCACTCGGTTACAACCGTATTCGGCAATGGTTCGGTGCAACAGACCACGCGCAACGCGCAATACATCGTTGATCGCTTCGGTCTCGATGTTCCTGTTTTTTCAGGAGCTGACAAGCCTCTGAAAGGTGAGCGCCATGTTCCCGAGCTCAAGGTACATGGCAATGACGGCCTCGGCGACGCCGGGCTTTCGGTGACCTGCAAAGCTGCCGCGGAGGAGAAGCCTGCCTGGCAGCATATTTGCGACACCGTTCTGGCAAACAAAGGTCGCGTCACGCTGTTGGCGATAGCTCCTTTGACCAATCTCGCTTTGGCGCTGCGCCACTGCCCAGAGATCGCCGAGCATGTCGAACAGGTCGTCATTATGGGCGGTGCTTTTGGGACCAAGGGACGTTCCGGAAACATCCGGCCCTACGCGGAAGCCAATTTCTTTTATGACGCCGAAGCGGCAAGCGAAGTTCTGTCGGCCGGCTGGCCGTTGACGGTAGTAGGTCTCGATGTGACTTCGGACTGTATTTTATATGCTGACCAGACCGAAAGGCTTGCTGTCACAGGAGGCGATGCCGGAGCGTTCATTCGTCAAATCTCGCACGGCTACGAGGAAATCTATCGCAAGTTTGACGGCATTGACGGCTTCTGCATTCATGATGTTGCTGCGGCTGCTTACGTCCTCGCACCGCACCTCTTCAAACGCGTCGCAGCAAGTTTCGCTCTAGGTCTGACAGCCGAATCGTGGGGGGCATCAACGGCAATGACCGGCGCAATCTCGCCGTCCGCGAGAAGAGGAGGCTATTGCATCGAAGTCGATGAGCAGAGTCTCGTCGCCGATTTTATGAAGTCCATTCCTTCGATCAACATCGGCGTGGACCAACGTGCCCGACGTGCCAGTCTTGCCTGAATGCGACGGCGCGCCCTTGCCCTTGGGTTGACTGCCTTTCTGGGGTCCTGTGCGACTCCGGCGTTCAATTCAGGCCAGGCGCAACCGTCGCGGGGTGCATCCTATTGCGCCAACCTGTCGGTGCGGCTGACGAGCGTGGGAGCGGTCACCAGCCGACTCGAGGATCGGTCGACCACAATCGGCGGCCTTTCCGGTATTGAATTTGACAGCGCGCGTGATCGTTATCTGCTGGTGACCGATGATCGCGGCCAGTATGGCAGTGGCAGGATTTACACAGCATCAATGGATTCAGGGCCTGGGTCCGCGCCAGTCCTCCGAATTGATCGTGCTCTGTCAATTGTGACAACACCAACTGGTGGTCGTCCAAATCCAGCAGTTGATGTCGAGTCCGTCCGCCTGTTCGGAAGGCATCGCGTCGTCTGGGCAAGCGAAGGAGACGAAACTACGGGGATCCCCCCCGGCATCTATCGCGCGACCCTTAGCAACGGTATAGGCACAGCCCTGCCATTGCCGAGCCAGCTCTCGCCCAGGCCTGACCTCAGCGAAGGTCCGCGTCCCAATCGATCCTTCGAAGGTCTTGCGAAGGGATTTAGGCTTGGTCACTATTATGCGGCCCTTGAAGCTCCGCTGGCGGAGACAGACGCCATGCCTTCGCTTGCGTCAGGCGGTGTTGCTCCGATCTTTGAGATCGATGAGCGCGGGCGCCTCCACGCGCAGTTCCTCTATCCTCTGGAGCCCATCGCAAGGCAGCTGCCCGGTCGATTGGCGGATAATGGTGTCAGCGAAATTCTGGCCCCGAAACAGGATACCTTCCTCGTGCTGGAAAGATCGGGCAGCCAGCAGGACGACGGGAGCTTCCGATTTGTGTCACGGCTGTACTGCGCCTGGCCAGCGCTTCGAAAACCAGATCGCAAAAATACGATCGAACTCCGTAAAAGGCTGGTGTTCGATTTCATGCCTGCAGGCGTAAGCGATCTGGCAAATCTCGAAGGGATGACATTCGGTCCTGAAACGGAAGACGGTTTGGGAACTCTCGTGCTCGTCTCCGACAATGATTTCCGCGCGGAGCGTCCAAACTTTGTGGTGATCCTGTCGCTTCAGAGCTCGATCGGAGCGCGATAGCTGCGGATCCAGTTGGCCGCTGCCTGAAGGTTCTCGAACTCACGAAACAATTCGTGCCCCTCTGGCCTTGGCGCAACTTCCAGAGGTGCTTCGTGGAAGTGGGGAACGAAGATTCCGAAAAGCCCGGCCTCCATCGCAGGGATTACGTCCGATTTGAGAGAGTTCCCGATCATTGCAGCGTGGGGCGCTGATCCCCGCCCAGACCCGAAAATCCTGCGGTAAAGCGCCGCATCCTTCTCCTTGACGACGATAACGTCGTGGAATGCCCAATCCAGACCAGAGGAAGCCAGCTTCTGTAGCTGGGTTTGTTCGTCACCCTTAGTCACCAAAGACAACTTCGCGACGGTCCTGAGCTCGTCAAGGACCTCTATGACGCCGGGAAGGGGCTTGAATGGTTCAGTGACGATCGCCGAGCACACATCGTTCGCCAATTCCTCCGCCCGTTCGCGCATCAAGGCCGGCAAGCACTGCCTGATGTAGTCATGCAGCACTTCCCGATACCCCCACGGGCCGAACGCCGCACTATCGAGCCTTGCGAAATGGTACGCACGCAGTTCGGTCTTCATGCCTTTGCGCTGAGTCCAGCTCTCAACTGCTTCAACGAAACGAGTTTCCGCGGCCGCAAAGCGGCTCGCTTCGTCCCATAGTGTGTCGTCGGCATCGATGCCGATAAATTTGATCATGATCAGTCACCAGAATGCAGAAGAGGGAGGTCGTTTCCGACCTCCCTCCCTATGCCTCCCCAGGCACGTTCTCTTTAGAAGCGAGCGCGGATTGATGCAGTGATCGTACGCGGCGCGCCAATGAAATAGCGGTCGAGAGTGGGGATGGTGCCGGTTCCAGCCAGACCGAAGTCTGGAAGTGTAGCGGTGGCACTCGTGACCGCGCCGATGTACTTCTTGTCGAACAGGTTATCGACGTTCACCTGGAATTTCAGTTCCTGAAATGGCCCGGTATCACCGAAGTCATAGCTCGCATTGAGTCCGAACACGGTATAGCCTGGGACTGTCTCGATCCCCCGTTCAGCATTCGTCGTCGGCTGGATCAGATGCCCACCGACCCTATCGCCGACATAGCGACCGCTGAGCTGCAGGCTTGCGCCGTCGACCGGCTTCACTTCGATCTGCCCGAACAAACTATGCCGCGGAATGTCACGTACTCGCGCTCCGCCGATCACACCGACGGCCGCGAGTTCACGCCGTTCGACCGATCCAGCCGCCGGATCATCATGCTTCGCGTCCTGATAGGAGTAGGCGAGGTAGAAATTGATCCAATCATAGTCAACGATAGCAGTCGCTTCGATCCCCTTGCTGCGCGTGCCGGCGATATTGGCCGCTCGGGTCGTGACGTTGCCACGGATGATTTCCTGCGGGTCAACACCGGCAATCGAGGTCGGGACGGTGCCGATGTTGTTCTTCAGCCGGGTCGAATAACCCTGCAGCGAGAAGGCCAAGTGATCGGTCGTGTAACGAATGCCGATGTCGAAGTTTTCGGTCTCGATCGGAACGAGCTGACCCGGGTTAATTGCCGAATTTGAGCCAAGGAAGGCATCTTCGGGGATCCCCGCAAAATTCTGGGCATAGCCAGCAAATATCTCGACGCCTTCAACCGGCCTGTAGCCGATACCAATTTTGGGGTTGATTCCCGAGTTCTGCGAGAACCGCACCAACTGCTGATACTCCAGCGGTGAGCGTGCACGGTAGGTCACATTGAACCAGGTAATGCCTGCATCGAGGCGAAGCACATCGGGTATGATGTCAAAGCGATCCTGCGCATAAAGCATGGTCGTTTCGATCGTCGATTCTCGATCATATTCGACATAAGCAAGATCCGAGCGATTGACGTCGATGCTCTGCGCCGAGTTCAGGATGGGGTAGAAATTGCGGGTCTCCGATGCCTTGGCATTTTCCCACCAGCCGCCGAACCGAAGCGTGTTGTTCGGAAGGAAGTCCTCCACCCGGAATTCGGTTGTGACACCCATGCGATCCGCATCGCGCGGCGTGATCCGCATATCCGCGGGTCCGCCGAGGACGTTGCTGTTGCGTGTCGTGACCAATGCCGGCCGAAGCGCGCCGCCAAGGGCATTGTAGCCCGTGACTGCGCTCGGATTGCCACCAGAAAGACGCCGTTGGCGATCCTGGTAACGATATGATTCACCCCGCAGCTGCTGGTAGTAGGGGTTGAGGCTGAATGTGAAACTGTCGGTGATGTTGAATTTAGTGTTCACGTAGGCGAGGAAATCCTGGCGGGTGCCGCCAAGAGCACCGCCAAAATCGAGGTCGCGAGCCGGAATGCCGGTCAAAGCGTCGAGTGCCCGATCGTTGCGCGGATCGGCGATGAATTCTGCCAATGAAATGATGTTGAAATCGTTATCCGTCTGATCGTTGTAAGCCGCGCGGAACTTGATGAACGAGCCGTCATCAAAGTCTTTCACGAGTTTGAATTCGACGTGATCCTTACGCGAATGGCGGCTGTTCGGACCAGCCCAGATGTCGTTCTGCTGGTGCGAGTAGCTGACATAGGATGTGAGGCCAGGTGCAATCTCTCCGGTATCGATCCGGGCGAAGCCACGCCAAAAGTTGTCCGACCCGACACCGCCTTCGAAAGTCACGCCAAGATCATTGCGCGGGTCGGCCGTGATGAAATCAACGAAGCCGCCGAGTGCGAAACGCGATGGTGCACCGATGTCACCAGCACTTTGCGACACGTTGATGCGTGCCACGTTGCTCGACTCGATGAACCTCTGCGGCGGCGAACCGCCATTGAAGCGAGCATCGCCGGTGGGAATGCCATCGAGCGTCAAGCCAACCTGTTCCTTGTTCAGGCCACGCAGATAGAGTTCGAACGAGAAGCTCCCGCCGCGTGCGTCACCCGACGAGACCTGAATTCCCGGAACCTTCGCAAGCGACTGCGTGACATCAGCGCCGAGCGGCCGCTCCTGGATGTCTTGTGCGCTAACAACGGCTGCAGCGCGCAGGTTGCCAGCACCGATTCGCTCGCCCGTGACGACAATTTCTTCTCCAGAATTGTCAGCTCCCTCTTCAGATGATGAGGCGGCCTGGGCCAGGGCCGGCGAAGCACCAAGCGCAAGGATTAGCGCCATAGTTCCAGCACTTGCGCGGGCCGATGCCCTCAATTTTGATCCATCGATCCGCTGCATTGGTCACTCCCTTTTGAAACTGTTTGAACTCGCACTTGTCATAAAACTGAAACGTTTCACACAGTCTTCATAATCGTTCACTTTTCAGCTTGCAAGCGTGGAGTTCAAGGCCCCTCAGCGCCACTTCGCTCCACCGCAAGAGCCATATCTCGATTGAGGAATTGCCGAATTGCTTGCGCGCCTTCCGAGCATTGGCCCATGTCGCATCGTTCGCCTAAAGGCAAACTCACCAATTTGTTTCGCTGTCAGGAGCCCGGCGCGACCATCGAACGTCGGTCTTCGATGTTCGGCCATGAGCGTCACGACTGTCTTGGCGCGCTTGTAAGACAAATCGTCGAGGCTGCAGCGACGCTGACTCGACACATCGGTCATGCCCTGGCCCCTGCACGGACTAGGTCAGGAGCCGATGGGGACAGTCAGTTGGCTCAATTTACCCCAGCAGCGGGGCATCTTATCGCGCTTACACTCTGCTTACTAATGATCCGCACTTTAGCCATGTAAGCGGCTTTGCCCGCCTTTTGGTCGGGACAAGCTTTTGAATATATTTAGGAAAACTGGAGCGGGCGAAGGGATTCGAACCCTCGACCCCAACCTTGGCAAGGTTGTGCTCTACCCCTGAGCTACGCCCGCTCTGAACGTCCAAAGCCCGCTTGCCGGTTCGGCAGGGGCCGGG
>JACCDH010734820.1_pt1 | contig 25130 bp, 26 predicted proteins | sample 7442481 | NCBI WGS metagenome assembly JACCDH01 (sample SAMN15323433, study PRJNA562643) | freshwater metagenome | isolation source: river surface water | place: USA:Blue River Watershed | collected 2017-08-15 | reverse complement strand
GCCAACCCGCCACCAACAAGCGTGTCATGTACTGCTTGTTGTAGAGCAGGGACATGATCCATTGAAAAATGCCGAAGGTCACGGCAGTCAGCACGAAGTGGAGCAAGCCAATGCCGATCTCACCCCGAATGATGGGCACAAACCAGCCGAACAGAAAATAAGTCCAAGACCAACCGACGTAGCCTGATTTGGTCAAGCCCGACTGTGGGTGACGGAGCATCACCTTTTTCTGCAAACCCATCAACATCACACCGATGAGAACCGGGCCAAGGATCACCAAGAAAATCAGCCAATGCCAAATGGAAAAAGATCCCACAACGAACTCCTTGAAACAACGGGATCATTCTGCACCATGCAGGCAGAGCTGATGCTGAAGCCTTCTCCACTCACTTACTCAACGATTGACCTTCTGCCTCTTGTTTTGCCTCTTGTTTTTTAGCTTCAACAAGCATGCAGTTGGCTTCATTGGTGAGTCTTGTCATCACCTTGCAAAAGACTTTGTATTCGGCTTCGCTCATGGTGGCACGCAATCTCGCTTGACGATTTTGTGACCCAACAATACCTCTGCGCAAAACCTCAAACCCTTGCGCTGACACAGACAGTAATTGTTTTCGGCGATCGCCTTGATCGCTACTCATGCTGATCAAGCCCTTTTCGACGAGTTCATAGCTGGCCCGGCTCACTTGGCTGTGGTCAAGATGGGTTGCTGATGCCACTTGTCCGGAAGTTGTAGGGCCAATGCGATTGAGAATGACCAAAACCCGCCACTGTCGGCTGGTTAATTCCAGATCAACGCTCACCGATCCTTCGACCACTCTGGACAAGATTTGCGACAACACAGAGACCTGGAACGTCAGCAACTCTTCTGGCGAGTGCTCTTTTAAGGCCAATGCACTGACTTTTGAAGATTTTTTTATTGCCATATCAATATTTGCTGTAGCAAGTAATTTTGATTAAGATGTTGATCACAACCATACATCATGAAGGAGACATTGATGCACCCCATTCTGAAGAAAGCATTGGTTGGACTCACCAGTTCCATAGCTTTCATTTTTGCCTCGCCCGCCTGGTCACAGGCCTTCCCACAGAAACCCATTACCGTGGTGGTCACCCAAGGTCCTGGCTCTGGAAGTGATGTGATGGCCCGACTGTTGGCGGGTTACCTCAGCCCTCTGCTGGGCCAATCTGTTGTGGTGGAAAACAGAGCGGGTGGATCCGGCATCATTGGCCACCAATCTGTCGCCAAGGCACCCGCCGATGGCTACACACTCCTTTTCACATCGACAGCCGGACTGTTTGTGGTCCCTGTGATGAATCCCAACGCCAAATACAGCTTGGCCGACTATGAGCCGGTTGCACCTGTGATGCGCGCACCTTTTGCCGTGTTGGTTGCAAACACCCCCACAGCACCCAAAACAATGGCCGAGTTGATCAGCACCGTCAAAAGCAAGCCGCAAAGCTTTGCCTCGGCAGGTGTGGGCACCATGACCCACTTGGGCAGTGAATTGGTTATGCGCAAAGCAGGCATGCAAGCCACCCACATCCCTTACAAAGGAAGTGGTGCGGCCTTAACCGACCTGATGGGCGGCCAAGTGCTTTTTGCCACCGACTCCCTCACGGCTGCCATGACACACATTCGCAGTGGCAGACTGCGGGCCTTGGCCACCACCGACACGGCACGCGAAGCATCGCTGCCTGACGTGCCCACACTGGCTGAATCCGGATTGCCGGGCGTCCAAGTGGCCGCCATCGGTGGACTGTTCGCACCCAAGGGCACTGCCAAAGATGTCGTAGAAAAGATTGCAGATGCCACACGCAAAGTGCTGGCCAATCCCGAGGTGATGAAAAGGTTTGCCGCAGTGGAAACCGATCCTTTGAACATTGCAATTCCAGCTTTCAATGATTTGCTTCGCAAAGAGGCAGAAGTTTGGAGCCCCTTGGTCCGTCAGCTGGATTTGAAGCAGGAATAATGGCAGCTTCAACGATTCCCGTGAGTCAGCTCGAACCCAGCGCGATGGGCCCCCTCCAGGGGTTAAGGGTGGTCGATCTTTCTAGGCTGGTGGCTGGCAATATGCTGACGCTGCAGCTTGGAGATTTTGGTGCCGATGTCATCAAAGTGGAGTCGGCTGGCTCAGGCGATACGCTCCGTGAATGGCGCGAAACCCATCCCGACTACCCACAAGGTTTGGACGGCTGGTGGCAAACTTATGCACGCAACAAACGCAGCCTGGCGCTAGACCTTCGCAGCCACGAAGCCATGGCTTGGCTTAAAAAGTTAATTGACTCAGCACAGGTGCTGGTTGAGAGCTTCAAGCCCGGTACGCTTGAAAACATGGGACTCAAGCCTGAAGAGCTCCATGTCACCAACCCCGCACTGGTGATCGTTCGACTGTCAGGCTGGGGGCAAACGGGGCCATACCGTGAATTGCCTGGCTTCGGAAGTTTGATTGAAGGCTTTAGTGGGTTTGCGCACAAACATCGGAACGAATCGGGTGTGCCGCAATTGCCCAATTTGGCCATGGCCGACATGATCACGGGCCTGACGGGTGCATTTGCAACATTGGCTGCTGTGCGTGAAGTTGAAACCCGCGGAGGCAAGGGGCAAGTCATTGACCTTTCCCTGTTAGAGCCCATGTTGGCCATCATGGGGCCCGATGCCAGCAACTATGCGGCAACAGGTGTCGACACTGAATCGGGCAAGAAAATTGCCTCGCCCAGAGGCAGCTACAGATGCAAAGATGGTCTTTGGGTCTCCATGTCTGGCTCCACAGACACCATGGCAAAGCGCGTGTTTGAAGCCATCGGACAAGCGGCTCTATTTGAAGATGCCAAATTTAGAACCAACGATGCACGACTGGCCAATGACGAAGAATTAGACCAACTTGTGGCCAATTTCATTGCGGCGCTCGATCAAGCAGATTGCCTTGCGCACTTCAGACAATTCGGCGTCACGGTTGGGCCCATTTACAACTCTGAGCAGTTGCTCAAAGATGAGCACATCAAGCAACGCGGTGTTTATGTTCAATTAGAAAAATCACACAACCAAAAAGCAGTTGTGATGCACCAAGTGACCCCTCGATTGCAGCGCACCCCTGGCAAGATCAGACGCGCAGCACCTCGCTTAGGTGAACACACAGAAGAAATTTTGCAGGCCTTGGGCAGCACACTTCAAGAGATTGAGGCATTGACAAAAGCTGGGGCGATTGCATGCAAATAAAGCAATTTCGATCTTTGTTGTTTGTGCCAGCCACCTCTGAGCACCTGTGGGAAAAAGCATCACAGCGCGGTGCTGATGCCGTGGTCATTGACCTGGAAGACGCGATTCCAATTGAAAAAAAAGAATTAGCGCGCGCCATGGCGCCTAAAGCCATCCAACTTCTTAAAGACAAGGGTGCAGATGTTGTTCTGAGGGTCAACAGTGATCCCAAACTTTGGGAACAAGATTTAGTGGGGATGCCATTGAAATCCCTCAGCGCCGTGATGTTGCCAAAGGTCGAAACGAAAGATCAGGTCGAGGCATTTTCTAAGGCACTCACGCAGCATTGCAGCGCCTCACCTCCGCCTATCGCTGCGCTTCTTGAGACGCCGCTTGGTGTTTTGGCAACGTCACAAATTGCAGGCCATCCATCTCTCTGTGCCTTAGGGTTTGGTGCAGAAGATTATTCTGGCGCCATTGGCGTTCATCCCCATGCATTGGCGCTCACTTGGCCAGCACAGCAAGTGATTACAGGAGCACACGCCTACGGCTTGCAATGTTGGGGCATGGCGGGAAGCATTGCTGAGGTGAAGGACTTGGACGCATTTGGAAAAGATGTCGAGTTTGCCCGCAGCATTGGCTTTACAGGATCCGTTTGCATTCACCCCAATCAAGTGGCCATTGTGAACCGCGGATTTTCACCTTCAGCTGCAGAACTTGAGTGGGCACAGAAGGTTGTAGATGCCGATGAGGCAGCGCGTGCCGATGGACTGGGCGCCGTGCTGCTCGAGGGCAAGATGATTGACAAACCCATTGTTGACCGGGCCAGACGCTGGTTAGCAGCACGAATGGCATGACCCCCGCAAAACCCAATTGGGTCACAGTTTGGACAGCATCTGCGCAAGGCGCTTACCCCGAAGGATCGGCAATTGCCCAACCCGATCTCAGCATGGCCATCCAGCAGCATGAAAAAGGTTTGGTTAACCAATCTTTCCGCATGCCCATCAAGCCAGCTGTTTGGGGTAACAAATTCAGACTCCGAATCAGCAATGTATTTGGCAACAAAACCCTGCGCCTGAAAGATTTGGCCATCAGTTTGCATTTAGGGGGTGGCGCGCTGGTGCCAGGCAGTCGCATGGCAATGACCGACATGGACATTGAGGCGGGTACAACGGCATGGACGCAAAGCATTGAAGTCAAATCAATGCATCAAGGGGTCGTCATTCCAGCCACAGACAGGACACTCGTCTTCAGTGGATGGGCCGAAGGTGAGAGCGGCCCCATCACTTGGCATGCAAAAGCCATGACCACGTCGTATTTGTCGAAGCCCAATAGACGTGTGCCCAAAGATGATTTTTCAGAATTGGCATTTCCTTTTTCAACCACATCGGTTTTTTTTCTTGATGCGGTAGATGCAGAACTACCTGACAACGGCTACGCCATCTTGGCTTTAGGCGACTCATTGACGGATGGCACGTTTACAACATTGAATGGCTTTGATCGCTGGACCGATGTCATGCAGCGAATGCTTATTTCAGATGGCCGCTCTGAAGTGGCGGTTCTCAATGCAGGCATAGGCGGAAATCAAATTCTCAAGCCTTTAAGCCTTCATGAACCATGGCGAGGCGGGCCGGCTGCCATTGAAAGATTAGAAAGAGATGTCCTCAGCCTGTCTGGAATCCAAACAGTGATTTGGCTGGAAGGCATCAATGATTTCAGCGACAACGGAAATGCCGATGTAGCGGCGGTCCAATCTGCCATGGCGCAAGCGGTTCATCGACTTCAAGCTGCTGGCATTCGAGTCATTGGCGCTACGTTGCCATCGGCCTTCAAGAGTACACGTGAAGGTCATGGACACGCTTTACAAAACGAAAAAAGGAAAGCGTTCAATCAGTTCATTTTGTCCAGTGGTTTGTTCGATGCTGTCGCTGACATCGACAAAGCACTCACCAATTCAGAGACGGGATGCTTGGGTGCCCTGTTTGACTCTGACAGCACGATGGGTGGACCCGGTGATGGACTTCACCCCAATCGCGCTGGCCATGCCTCTATCGCCAATGAAATATGGAGAGCCATCACATGAACGAAATCCCCAACCCCTTCGACCCCAGATTGCGTACAAACCTCAGCGCCAATGAAAAAACCATGTTGCATTTCATGTCGGACTGCATGCACGGACACGACATGAGTCTTGTGGAACGCTATGTGGCCGAAGACTACATTCAACACACGCCCGGCATTGGTCAAGGCCGAGCGGGGCTGCGCCATTATTTAGAACAAGTCGCTTGGAAGCGCCCTGGACGTTTAACCTGGCGGCCCATTCATCTCTTCGCTTGCGGTGACTTTGTGATCTTGCACAAACTTTTGCCAGCGGTCGTTATTGCAGACTTTATGCGCTTCAATCAGGATGGTCTGATGGCTGAACACTGGGATGTCGTTCAGCCACTGCCAGAGCCGAACTACGATCCGATGCGCCTATCGACAGAAAACCTGTCCCGGTTTGCAGCCCTGTTTAAGATGCCTTGAATCGCAATCTCGGTTCAAGTTCATGAAAAAAGCCACTGACCGAAATCAGTGGCTTTTCCATTTTTTTGGTAGGGCGTGACAGACTTGAACTATCGACCAAAGGATTATGAGAATTGACGAGAAATAAAAGTCGTTAAATATCAATAACTTACAACAACATTTACTCGGTGTGTAGCAAAGTGTGTAGTAATTTGAGGATTTTTTAGTTAAAAATTCGCTAGGAATTCTTCAAACCAGTTTTGCCATCTTCAATTCAACCAAGCATCGCTGATTGAACCTGTAAAACCTTCACCTTCATCGTAGGTGACTACAAGCGAAGATGTAGGGTACTGTGGATCGTTGAAATGCCATTCATATGTAAATGATTGCCCCTCATATACACCTTCCTCGCATTTGACTAAAAAAGCACCATCTTGTACTGCTTGCCACTCTTTGGCAGACAGTCTTACAGACTGTGTTTCGTAACCAATTGAGACATTGATAGTAATTTCAGACATAGAAGCTTTTTTATATCAGCCACCGATCAAGCAAGTCACCAACATACTCTTTAGGAAGCATGTGTCCGGCGTTTGGAACAACAGTCACGTTGATCCCCAACATAGCTCCAAAAGCAGTCACATTAGCTGGATTACTCTGCCAGTCTTCCGAGCCAACGTGAATCTCGCATTGCTTAGGTACGGGCAAGGTGCCAGCCTTGGCTAGTTCAAACAATTTTTCAGCACGTGGAGGGATGAAGTTCATCTGTGTCTCTTCGTTCCCAAACTCCCCCACTATTGGTGAGAGCAAGATCGCCTTCCCGATGTATGGGGAAAGTTGTGCTTGAGCATGAAGGAACAAGTAGGCACCAAAAGAGTTTGCGATGACTTGAGAGTCTTCATGCCAGAAATTTTCTTGAAGATCTTTGGCAATCAGATCAACCTGCTGCTGGAAGCCGTACTTCTTGAACTCGCCGACAAGCTCACGTCCAGTAATCTCAAAACCTCTACTCAACAAGCCCTGTCCAAGCCCTGTATCTAGACGACCATTCATGCCTGTCAGGTAATAGACTAGCTTAGACATTCATTTGCTTTTCACGTATCTTTTTGGCAACCATCTCATTGAACCAGTACCTATGCTTAGGCACTTTCAGGATGATTCTAATAAGAAGCGAATCCTTCAGTAGCATATCGAAAAGTTGATCTAATACTCGTTGCTCGTAAGCTGGCGAATGAATTAATTGAGACAAGTCTACGCACTCAAACTCTGGCATAGGGTCCCGTAGTAAAGCGACGGCAACATCATTGATCAATTTATCTTTTTCTAGCTGGGAAATCGAAGCAAACGAATCAACAAATTGATGGAGAGAATCATCAGATCTCTCCACTGATCTAGAGAAAAAGAATGAGGATGTGCTTGTCATTTCAGGCTGACTGCAGAGCTTCTTGGTTGCAAGAATTTCTCGAGCGTGAATGGATGCCGAGTACTTATCCAACTCAGGATGAACTTTACGCAACTGAGTAGCCTCAGGGGTCAAATAGAACTTAAGAGCCTGCTCAACCGACCACATTTCTTGCTCAGTGAGCTCAACTGTAAAACTGTATGTTGTCATCGTAATAAATAAAATATAAGCCGATTTAGAGCCTACGGTCAGCCAGCGTACTGCTGCACTAAGCCCTTTAGCGTTGCGCTAGGCAGGATTGCTGTGTGTGGCACAAGAACATACGCCCATGCCTTGCCACCATTGTTCTGTTCGTACTTTGTAGCGCTCTCACACCACGCCACAGCTGCCCCTTTCTTGGCTAACACATTTGCATCAGTCATCAAGCTTGCTTGCTTGGGTTCGATGATGTACTTGAAAGAATCTGTTTCCACAACAAAATCAGGTTCATATGTGGCGGTGTTGCCGTTTATGTCCCTGTAGCTGATAGAGAATTGGTCACGAGTGGGTTTGAACCACTTCTTCACCTCGCCATCCCTCTCTAGCAAGCTTGCAAACATTCGTTCACTGTCACTACTGAACTTCTGGACGGGATAGGAGCATCGAGCGAAGCCGCCAAACAACATACCACCGATGCGGTCACGTTCGCCAGATTCAAGGGGTTGATGAACGCTGCGCAGCCTCTCATTGCCGTCAGCTGAATACGAGGTGTCTGTAAAGGTCTGGTATCCACGGCTAACAACGACGTCATAGCCATCGTCTGCCTCTTGCCACCAATGTTTCTGCATCTGCGAGTGGATGTGGGCAGCAAACAGTCTCTGATTGAACTGAATGACGTTCAGTACTTCAGCATCAGTTGGCAGGTAGCCACGCAGCTTGGTAACAAGCTGGCTGGAGAGCTTATAAAGAATTTCAACATGTTCATCGTAATTGATATCCTCAAAGTCCATCAAGTTCCGAACAATGTAGTCCTCGAATCGTTCCTCAGTTGCATAGGCTAGATCTGCGTGAATGTGTTGTCTCTCGCTGGTGCGCAGGTGCTGAATGAGAATATTCTGATCAACCGGCTGCTGATTAATTGCACTGACATCCAGTTCAAAGTCGTGGAAACCAGTCCGCACATTACCCTTTGGTCGCACAGTGATGCGAGGGATACCGATGTTCAAGTCAAGGTATCTCTTTAAACTGTCTCTGACAATGGCTTGAATATCGGGCTGTGTACTGGTTTCGGCAAACTCAACTTGTTTGGGCATATAAGTTGCTTCGTATGCCTGAGTAACTTTCTTAGCAATGCGTTCCTGGACATCCGGCTTGATCAGTGCCTCAATGTTAGGGACGTCGGCAACACGGCGTTCGTTCTCTTTGATTGCTTCAACAATCAAGTTAACTACAGCTTGCTCTTCCTTAGTCTTGAGTACCGGCTTATGCTGTATCTCAAGCACGAATTGCTGTTCTGGTACAGGCTGAGCTGCGGGACGCCCAATCAACTGTTCAATTGCAGAGTTGCTGACCGTCACCGCTTTCTTGCCAACCAAGTTGACATCCTTGCCAATACGGACGACTGAGCGGATAATCGAACCCGGCTTGTTCGCCTCATTAATGATGGCGTCAAACTTGTCGTGCGCAACAATTGTCAAACGGTCAACGGCTGTAACACCCATTCGCTTGCCATAGGGCAAACGCAAGCCCCGACCAATGCTTTGCTCTACGAGGGTAGATGAGTTAGCTGCACGAAGAGGGACGATGGTGTAAAGGTTACGAACATCCCAGCCTTCTTTCAGCTTGTCCACGTGCACAACAATCTCAGTCGGTTCAACAGGGTCTTCAACTGCCAACAGCTTGGCAATTGTTTCATCGCTTTCTTCACCACGCTGGTTGCTATGAACTGTGATGACCTTATCCTTGTAGCGACCACCGAAAAAATCATCGTGCTTGATGCGTTCAACGATTTTGTCAGCATGACTTGTGTCTTTTGCTACAACGAGCATAAATGGCTTAACGACAGGCAGATTGTGATTTCGTGCAAACGTAGCCAACTCAATCTTCGTGTCCTCGTGAACTACAACGCCATCACGGATCTTCAAATCCTCTAGCTCTTCTTCCCCGTAGTTTTCAGCATTGAAGTCTTCACGAGTTGCTACAGCAGGTTCCTTGACAAAGCCATCAGCAATCGCATTTGCCAGGGGATAGTCGTAGATGACGTTCTTGAATCGGACTGGATTTGTGCCGCTTTCTACTTGTGGAGTCGCAGTCAACTCCAAGCCTAGCATCGGCTTAAGTTCATTGATAGCCTTAAAGCCAGCGCTCGCACGGTAACGATGGCTCTCATCCATGATCATCACAAGATCATCGAGACTAGCAAGATAGTCAAAGTAGCTTTGTCCTATGTATTCGCTTAGCCGTTTGATGCGAGGTGCTTTTCCACCACGAACCTCGCTGCTGATCTTTGCTACGTTGAAGACGTTGATGGTCACTTCATCGGAATTAAGCGAGTAACTGCTAACGTCGATGCCACTATCGTAGTTGTCGCCCGTAACGATGCGTGGATGGTTGTTTGCAAACTCTTGCAACCCATTTAGAACGTACTTAGGGGAAGCTGGAGAGAAATCTGTGATCAGCTTGTTATAGATGGTGAGGTTAGGGGCAAGTACAAAGAAGTTCCTTACACCATACTGTGAGTACAGCAGTGACATAAATGCACCCATCAACCGTGTCTTGCCCACACCTGTTGCTAGGGCAAAGCACAACGAGACGAATTCACGGTCAAAGCTGGCAATATTGGTGTAAACCTCTTGCAGTTTGGTGAGCTGTGCCGCTAAATCAGCACTTTTCTGCGGAGGGCACATTTCAAGTACGTGCGCCAAGATTTCAAGGCTATCGCGCTGGGGTTGGCGCAAGCTGAGACGTGAACTGATTACATTGACATTCCGCTTGCTTTGGTCGTTAAGGCTGTAGAAGGCTTCCATTGCTACTCTCCTTAAGCTTCATCGCTGAACAAGTCGGCATTCTTGCTTGCCACTTTCTTTTTGGGACTTGGCACATCCTCACCCGCCTGTTCTGCAATCGGCAGCTTGGAAACATTGAGGCTGTAGTCGTCTTTGCCCCATTCGCACTTTGACAGCAACGCATTTGGGAGCTTCTTCACCGTTAAGTTGGTCAACTTGCTGTTCAGCACTGCGGCACTAGTCTTGTACGCTGCACAGCAAACTAGCAAGCTTCTGTCATTCCCGACATCTTCACTCAATGCAATCAATTGATCTTCTGTTAGGGTCTGCGTGGTTACATAGAGAAAGTCACTCTCTGTGCTGTATCCGTGCGCCCACCAGACAGTTTCGCTTGGGCTGTACGTAAAGCCTTCATGCTTGCAGACAGCAGCTGCAAGCATGTTGGCGTCGTAATCTTTATTGATTACCCAGTTGCCCCACTTGTCTTTGGCTAGCAAGGAGGGCGCGAGTTTGTAATAACGGAAACCACCGCCTCCTTTCCAGTTCACAGCCTCGGAGATGCCTCCGTTGTCATCTCCGTCGATGACTTTTTTAAGGCGCGGTATGACATGGGTATGACAGTGCTCGCCAAGTTCAATCATTATCCAGCGCCGCCCCATCTTGTGTGCTACAGCACCAGTCGTGCCAGAACCTGCGAAGGAATCAAGTACAAGATCGCCTGGGTTGGTAGCCAACTCAAGAATTCTCTTAATTAGTTTTTCTGGCTTTGGCGTCATAAAGACGTCTTCGTTAACCCCTTCAAACAAACGTCTAATTTCAATTTTGGCTTCAGCATTGGTTCCAACGTCCCCGTGAAACCACAGCGTGGCAGGAACTACTCCTTGCTTTGCCTCCTTCAAGAATTTTTTAATACGAGGTATCGCAGAGCCATCACGTCCCCACCATACTCTGTTGTCACGCTTTAATTCATCAAATGTTGCTTCGGAAACTCTCCAAAATGTTCCAGGAGGTGGGAGGAACTTTTTCCCATTTGGAGAAGTAATTTCATATGTTCCTTGACTGTAATAGTTGCGAGCTTGAATCGCGTTAGTTGTCCAAGGACCCCTTGGATCATTGTCTTGGTTTGAATATGATTCATCTAACTCAGCACTTCTGGGCAACAAATTCCGATTCCACTTGGTAGCATCCTTTGCGTACACGAGAATGTATTCGTGCATATCAGACATAAATTTTGCAGAATTTTTCACGGTGAATAATTTCTGCCAAATAATAGACCCAATAAAATTAGATCGACCGAATATCTCGTCGCACAAAACCTTCAAATAATGCGCTTCGTTATCGTCTATTGAAATCCATAAAGACCCATCCTCGGCAATTAATTTTTTAATTGAATAAAGTCTATCTCGAATAAGGTTCAGCCACAATGAATGCTCAACACCATCCTCATAATGTTCAAATGCTGAGCCAGTGTTGTAAGGCGGATCAATATATACGCATTTGACCTTGCCAGCGTACTCTTGCTCAAGTGCTTTGAGAGCAAGCAGGTTGTCGCCAAAGATCAGCTTGTTATCAAAGATGTCTGCGTCACCTTTACGCTTCGATGCGTGATACGACAGTTCTGCGTCTTCAATCAGTATCCGCGGCTCTAGCTTGGTGACTCGCTCTTTTCCAATCCAAGTAAGTTCAAGTTTTCGTTTATTAGCCATACTTATTTCAAGCTCCATTTCACAGTGAAAAGCATGGTGCCGTTCACTGTGCATTTCAATTGTTTTTCAACGTTTTTGATCAGCGTGTCACGCTGTTCATCAATTTTGTCCTGTGCTTCGTACAGGCTTCGACGCTTTGCATTTCTACTTTGCTCAAGTGCTCGGAGTCGCTTTTGGTGCTCGAGTTTTGAGGCAAGAGAAATTGCAGTACTGGCTGCTTTTTTAGCTTCCTTGATATCTTTGTCAATCTGCTTTATTTCAGTTTCCAAACCGAACTTCAAGTCATCTGCCCAGCTATCAAGCTTGGCTGTTTCTTCATCAAAATACTTTGCATTTCGTTCGTCCAACTTCCTAGCGACAGCCTCGCGTTGCTTTGATGCACCTCGATCTAGACTTTCGGTTGGGGTTTCATTTGACACATCACGGACGGCACTGCAATAGATTGTCAACAAACGCTCTGCCAGCTCTGTATCCAGAAAAACGCCATCATCAGTGATAGCGGTCAGAACAAGCATGTCTTCATCATCGAAACTACTGACTGTTAGTTTCTCTGCTGTAAACCAACCACTTTTGCCAATGTAGGGTTCAAGCGCACTAACTTTAAAAGGATATGCGCTGTAGTCAAGTTCAAGTTCAACGCCACCCGTCAATTCACGACCAAGGGCACTCTTGACAATCCAGCTAGCCAGCGGGCTTGTTTCTGAGAAAAAGTGCTGCTCTTTCTCGTCGGCTTCACGCCAGTCTAGGTTGTATGTCCCAGTTGCAGCATTGCTGTTGGCTGGACTTTTTTGCAACGTGAACTGTGTGTTCCCATCAAATACAGCGCAGTTCACCAGCTCGGTACGTGCAAGTGACATCATCAAGCTACTGCGCTTATCCAACATTGCCTTGGTCTGGTCGTGACTGACTTTGAGACGTGCATTGACCTCCTCGTCAAAGTTCTCCAGCAACTTCAAGCGTGTGGTTTCTAGTGCAGCTTTGATTTGTTCATCCAAGTCCTGCTGAATTTCGTCGAATGCAAGCTGGATTTCATCTGCCGTTCGGCAGGTTTGGTAAACCTCGGCAATGCGTCGCTCAATGTCAACGCCGCTCTCGATTACGCCTAGAACTTCATCACTGGCGCCGAACACACCATCGAAGAGCTTGAATTTCTCCGCAAGTAAATGGTATACACGTTGGTCGGCAGCGTTGCGCTTGTTAAGGAAGTTCACGACCACGACATCGTATTTTTGACCGTATCGATGGCATCGACCGATGCGCTGCTCAACTCGCTGAGGATTCCAAGGCAAATCGTAGTTCACCACAAGAGAACAGAACTGCAAGTTCACACCCTCGGCAGCACTTTCAGTCGCGATCAAAATCGTGGCGTTGTCTCGGAAATACTCAACAATCGCCGCCTTCATATCTGCTGTCTTGGAGCCAGATACTTTGTCACTACCAGTGTGACGCTTCGCCCAATCGGCATAGATCGCCTTGGAATGGGCATCAGCATTGCTACCGTTCATTAGGCAGATCTTGCCTTCATAGCCACTTCGCGTAAGCAATTCCACAAGGTATCGCTGTGTGCGTGTGGATTCGGTAAACACTACCGCTTTTTTCGCAGCACCGATCAGCTCTAGCTTGTTGAAAGCAGTGCCAAGAACTTTCAGCAGAGCGTCACCCTTAGCGTTCTCTCGGATGTTGCTGGCAAGTTTGGCAAAGTCTCGAAGTTCAGCTAACTCAAGGCGTAAGTCTTGCAGTTCTTCTGCAGTCAGCTTATCGCTTACAACATCAACTGCATCTTCACCGTATTCATCAGCAAGCTCTTCTAAGCCTTCAACTTCGCCCTGTAGCAAGTCCAGAAGTGACTGCTTTGCTTGTATTTTTTCCAGTCGTCCGACTAATTTTTCTAAGGTAGCAGCGATAGCGTAGCTACTGGAGGCGAGAAGCTTGCGCAGTACCAGGGTCATCAATGTGCGCTGACTGCGAGGCAACGCATTCAACTTCTCTCGCTGCAAGTAGTTTGATACCTGTTCGTACAGCTGATGTTCATCATCACTCGGGACGAACTCTTCGGTCATCGCTACACGCTGAGTGAACTTGATGTACTCAAGAACCTGTTTGCGCAGAGTGCGTTGGCAGAACGGCTTAATGCGCTCCTTCAGGCGTGAGTTGCGCAGACTCTCGTTCACTCCACGAACGTACTGTTCCTTGAAGCTTGTAATATCACCAAACACGTGTGGATCGATGATGCTGACCAAGCCGTATAACTCCAGCAGGCTGTTTTGGAGCGGCGTTGCTGTCAACAACAGTTTAGGCACATCAGCTACAACTTCGGCAATCGCTGCAGACATTTTGTTTCCGGGCTTATAGACATTACGAAGCCTATGCGCTTCATCAATGACGACCAAATCCCATCCTACTTTCTCAAGAATGTCTGCTTTGTTCGCTGCAAAGTTGTATGAGCAGATCAGCAGCGAATTGCCATCAACCAGCTTGCCCGACTGCCTTAGTTGCTTGAATGTTGCATTCTCTAGGATGGTGCTTGGAATGCTGAACTTGTCTTGCAATTCCTGCTGCCACTGCTTTCGAAGCGTTGCGGGTGCGATGATCAATAGCTTACGCTTACGTTCAGCCCACTTCTGGCTTATGACAATGCCAGCTTCAATGGTCTTACCCAATCCGACTTCGTCTGCAAGTATCACGCCCTTGCTGAGTGGGCTACGTACGGCAAACAGTGCGGCGTCTACCTGGTGTGGATTTAAATCGACACGGGCAGATGCAATTGCAAAACTGAGCTTGTCAATACTGTCTGCAGGTTGCCTCAATGTGAGCTGAGTTGCAAACAACTTGGACTGATGATCGGAGTAAGGGCGCATTAAATATTTTTATTGCTCATCTTCAAGACGAAGGCGGCGGGCAGCGAGAGTCTCGTGCTCATACTGCCAGTAATCGTTACCACTGACGGATGACCACTGGTATCCCATATTTCGCAAAGCAATTAAGGCTGCTCCACTTGGGGAAATAGATTGCCCCTCGTATTGGACTCGTCCATCAGCTACCACTGTGCATGTTACGTTGGAGTCTTTCGTAAAACTCAACATTGCACCAACAGGGATGCCTAACTCTGAAAACCTCAGACGTGTCCTTCGCTCTTCAGTTGCCACAGCTCTTTGCAATGCTTGTACATCTGAGGCGTCTACGACCACATCAACCTTGGGCGTCACCTCCTTGAGTTCAGCAAGTTGGATGGCTTCTTTGACCTGATTCGCGTCAGCACGAAAAAACTCGCGATTTGAACGAATGCGCTTGTCGGAGAAGATGCGGTGAAGTTTGCCTTCCACCAAAGCAGAGTTGCCAACCTCTGCAGCATAGAAGCACTGGAATGGCAAGGGCAGGCTGGTGTTGTCCAACTCCTTGATTCTCTGCTCAACACTGGTAGTTGTGCGACCGATCTTGACCATGCCCTCCATAGCTTCATTGGTCAGGACGTATACGATTTCTGCCATGCTGCCCTCTCATCTAACAACTGGAAAGACGCCCTCTTCCAGACTCTTGATTGTTTTCTGTGCTTGCGTCAAATAACGCTTTACCAGTGCTCCAAGCAGGTTGCGGCTCACGGCACGATCCTGCTTAAGTTTGGAATAAGCGTCCTTGATTGCCGACTTATGTAGCTTGAGCTTGACGCCAATTTCCCATTGCTTGATCTGCTCAGCCTTGGGTTTTGCATTGTTTGCTAACCACTCATCGTAGACATCCAATGCTGTCTCCAAATTGGCGGTCGTGTAGTTCCTTGATAGCTTGTACTGGGCAGTGCTGTCGACTTTCGACAAATTTGGACGTCCCTTCTTTCCCGTGTGGCGCTGATCTAACAGCTTACGAATCTCGCCAACCAGCCTCCGCTTGCTCACGACTAAGGGGAAGGCAACAACCATCACTTTGTCTCTAGTCCAGTCGGGATGCCAGTCAGAAGCAGATCCCAACTCATGGAACTTGACCTCTAGCTGGCGCTCACCAAAAAGTCGCGCACCACGGCGTTCTTCTTGCCACCAGACACGGAACTCCTTGTCGCGTACATCACCGAAGTCCTTGTATAGATCAGCCAACCTGCCCTGCCCACCATTGGCACAGCAAACGAGATAGTCCTGATTGCGTTTCAGGTACGCCCACCACCAGTAGTATGGGCTTCGCTTCTGGAAGGCATCCGACTTACGGTTCTTCGCCGTGCCGAAGGTTGGGTAAGGAGCTTGAAAGAAGGTTGCCATTTCTTAACAGCTAAATGCTGGTTTCGTCTCTCATGATACCAGTCAATCACCTCTATCCACATACTTTTGAGAACATTTCTTCGTTCACACCGTCGTACTTGCATGCCAGGCATGTTTTTCCTTCAGCAGGACTCGATAAAACACTTTTAATCTTAGCAATCAATTGTCACGAATGAATTTAAGCGGTTCAGAAAATCACTCTTTCAGATGTAATAGAGGCATGGATTCACGGTGAATTCATAAACAACCGGAAAGGCAATCATGAACTACGAAACAATTGACTACAGCGACATTGAAAATAAATATCGGAATCTTGAGCGGTACATTGAACAGATGGCGCAAGGCAAAGTGCGGAGCCTAATTGTCAACGGACCTCCAGGTGTTGGCAAAACATATTCAGCCACGACCTATATTGAGCAATATTCAATCCAAAAACACAAGTCAATTACTGGGCACATGACGCTATTTAGTCTTTACGGCGAACTATATCGTCACAAAGCAGCAGGTCAGATTTTAGTTCTTGACGATATTGATTCTGTTATGGATAAAGTTCAAGGCTTGAACATCTTAAAGGCTGCAATGGACACTACTAAACAACGAATTATAAGTTGGGAAAGTACATCGGCAATGCTTAATGCACATTGCTTGCCCACCAGCTTCGAATTCAACGGCGGCGTTATATTAATCACAAACTCTGGATTCGGATCAGGAAAACAAAAACACATTGAGCATCTCAACGCACTGAAAGATCGTAGCTTCTGCTTAAGCCTTGGCGACAAAGCACAAGAGACAATTTTTAAATACATCTGCTATGTGACTCTTGATAAAGATATTTTGAAAGAATACGAATTAACGGTGGAACAGAAGTTCGAAATATTGAAATTCATCGAGGAGCACATGCACACCATGCACAACTTAAGCATTCGATCATTGGTTAAATGTGCCGAGTTAATGAATATTGATTGCGGCAACTGGAAAGAATTGGCTGTTAATGGTCTTGTGAAAATTTAATGGGGAAAATCATGAGTGATATTGTTAAGCTGGCAAATGGTAAGACAGTCTCTTGGGATGAATTTTCGAAATGGAGCACGACAAAACAAATGTCTAACACCATTAATCCTACTATGCGCGCCGTTCAAACTCCCTTGGGAATATTCGACTCTGTTGCTAGCGCTGCTTTAGCAAATAAATTAAGCGCACACGCGCTAAGAAAAAGATTGAATTCCGATGCATTCAATGACTTTCAATACATTGGAAAAGAAGTTAATCCAAATAAAAATAGAATATACAACATGAGAGGCGAAAATAACCATATGGCACGAAGAGTAATGACCCCTCTAGGGAAATTTGAGTCCTTGGATTCAGCCACAGATGCATTAAAAATATCTCGAGATGTTTTGAATAAGCGCTGCAAGTCTGCGAAATTTGAAGATTACTATTACTTGGAATCAAAAGTAAAAAGAAAACCCAGAACGAACCCTGGCACATCGGGCAAGAATAGTGGTGTTGCACGAAAAATTATGACGCCTATTGGCGCCTTTGATACGGTTCGTGAAGCACATAAGGCACTAGGTGTAGATGTAACTACCATCTACCGCAGAATGGGAAATAAAGAAAAATATCCGGGCTATTACTATCTCTAAACCAACTCAACTGCACGCCTTAGCATGTCGTCATTGGCGTCGATGTAAACGGCAGTGGTTGAGACATTCCTATGACCCATCAAACGCATCAACACTCGCAAGCCAACCCCCTGGCTTGCGATGTTGGTCGCGTAGGTTCGACGACCGGAGTGACTAGTAGCCCCGTCAACCCCCGCCCCCTTGTAGAGATCGGCAAAGTGCTGGGTCAATGAGTTGGAACTGAAACCCTTGCGTGGGTTCTTCTGGGTTGGGAACAAGGCACGTTCACGATCATCTATGCGGATCATTTCAACATACGCAGCCAAGACTTCGCGCACACGTTTGTTTAGGAAAACAGTCCTTGGGTGCTTGCCCTTGGTTTGCTCCGCTGTAAGGCGTATTTCTGTGCGAATTTGACCTGTTGCATCGAGCACATGCCCAACGGTCAGGGCGGCAATCTCCCCTACCCGCATTCCGCTCAAATGGCTGACCAGCAGCATCGCCCTATCCCGCGCGGCGTGTTTACGGGTGCTGATGTGGTCGAGCACTTGCTGGATTTCCTGTTCGTTGAGTGTGCGGGCTTGTGCCATGTTGCTGTCCTTTCTAAATCGCATGTTTTGTGTGCTTTAAGCATAAATTCAGCGATAAGGTCTGGACAACCAACTCACCAGAACTAGGTCAAATTGGCAGGTTTCTGGAGTGATCTGTTGAAGATCAATGACTTATCGCGGCAATCGCACAAATCAGCACTTTTCTTAGATTTGTATTTATCCGGATGCGCGTGGCACAGATGCCACGATTTGGCGTAGGTTGACGAGCAAGCCCTACAGCACACGATCTGCCCTGCCCGCTACCCAAGTATGCCCGCACCCGTGATCAGCGCTTGTAGGGCTGTTTAGTGCGTGGATTTTTGGGGGTTACTTGCCGTGCTGGAGCAAGTCCTCGATGATGTCCCATCGGTTTTTGTACTCATCAATTCGCCATCCGGAGTAGGACGCAGATGGGGGAATGTTGATGGTGCGGACATTGCTGTCTTGTCTGACCCTGCCATTGCGCCCTTCACCTTTGAGCCACATCGCATGAGCCTTGGCTACGTGCAATGCCACCTCCTTGGATGGGATGATGTAGTACTCGAATTCAGCAGATGAATTTGCGAGTGGTATTCCAGCCAGGACCCAGATGAAGTTCGGACCGAAGTCCTTTTCCGCTTTTGACCCAACAGTCACCGTCTTGTTTCCGGGCACATAGGTTTTGACCTGTATGTGAACGAACTTGGTGCCCTCTGGATTGCTACACAGTATGTCTGTGTTCGGTGTGTTGCCCATCGTGACGACAGCAACCAGATCGCGTCGGCAAAGTTCAGCAGCCACAAAAAACTGTGCCGAACTTCCACGAGCGTTTTTATTTGGTGTTGCCATGATTGATCTGTTTGAATGTCCTGTGATTCAATCATCTTATCTGTGGTTCACACTGAGCTGACATTTCATTCAGACATAACAAAGAACTACGGACTCCCAACAGTCCGTAGTCTCGTAGGTCCTCAACCTAACATTAGTCTGCGCTGAGGGCGGCAGTGGGGATCCAGCAATTGCCTACGTCCCAATTGCTGTTCGTGTTCCATGCTCGACTTGGTTGTTGCTGCGCCTCTTTCAAGGAGTAGCCAACCCAGTTTGTTCCATGATGTTCAATGACCTTGATGTCTGTGCCTTGTTTTGCCATGTTGTGCCATGTGTGCCTAAATAGTGTTTCGATGTCTTCAGTGTTCAATGCCTGAGGAAGATTGCCAAGTGCAATATTCACATGGATTGTTTGCGCTCTATCCGCTGTCCAACGTGCGCCCTCTGTGGTGACAAGCGTTAGTGGTCTGTACAGATGGGGTTGCCTAATGGGTTTGTTTGTTGCGGATGGGTACAGCAACTTATTGAAACAGTTCAGTGCGTACGTGCATGCCCTACGTGTTTCATGCAGCATGTTTTCCAGTTGAATTTCCGATCTGGCGGTGTACGGACGCAGGTTCGTGTGAGCAACGATCACATGAGTGATGTGCTTTTCAAATGGCTTGTACATAGCCTCAATGTCGGTTGCCGTGTAATTCCTCATGCATTTATTTATGCATACCTAAGGAATACAGTGATTTTTCTTGAAATCCTTAGGTTTTGCTTAATTTTTAGGCAATTAGGTAGGAATTTTCATATAATGAAACTAAAGTAAGCGTGCCCATTCAATAACAGGAGCAAGAAATGAGCATGTTGGCATCCCTCAAACTGGTGACGAGCAAGCGTGAGCAAGACAAAAATCCAGTTATCCACCGACGCTACAAACTTAGCAACAAAATTCAGGACCAAATCCAACTCGCTGAAGCAAAGCGCGAAGGACGCACGTACGTACCTACCCGGCTGAAAACTGTCCTGAATCGCGTCACAGGTGAGCGACAGACCGTGGAAAGCGCAAAGATGATTCGAGAGTGGTGGTACGTCAATGGAGCTGGAAAGATCAACCTCGTGATCAAGTACGGCAGCAAGCCCATCGCGCTAGATGCGAAGGGCACCAAAAACGCCATCGAAATCAATACGGGTGACGAACTGATCGACGCACTCAAAACGATCAAAGCAGCCGTTGACACAGGCGAGCTTGACCAGCAGATCGAGTCGGCAAGTCAAACCATCCGAGCTAGGTTTGCTAAGTAATGTTGCGGAGTGGGCATTTCCCACTCCCTCATTTATATGAAGAATTACAAAGCATCCATCCGAATCCGAGGGCAACTTGTGAATACCGTTGTCTTCGCAGAAAATCCAATTCACGCACGTCTAATAATTGAGTATCAGTACGGCATAGGGAGCATAGTGAGCGGACCAAACCAAATTATTGAGTCCGACACAGTTAAGCCAATCAAGCCACTTTCCCCAGATCAGCACCGATTAGCGTCTATGCGTCAGCAAAAAGATGCGCTGACAAAGAACATACGGGCTGAGCGGGATCGCCAAAAATTGAAGATAGCACAGCAGCAAATTTTCAAGTCAACACATTAAAAAAATTGCTGCGCACTTTTCAAGGGGTCTGAAGATCTCACCCCCACCCAGTTTTAATCTAACCCCCAGTCAAATTCGACGGCGTTGTGTGTAATTTCGCACACAGGGTATCGACTGAATTTCACAAAAACCAGCCAAAAATGCAGGATTTTTGACAGGAATTTACTTGGATTTCGAATAAAGCAGAAGACGGATGAGAGACTATGCGCAAATGGTTCAGCAGCAAAACGTCGTATGCGCCGTCGTTTTTTCTTCCGGAACTGAGGCGGCTTATACGCTTTCTATTCGTGCCCTGTAGGGCTTTTTAGAAGCCCGCAGGATGTACAAATGCATCAGTACTCAGTGGGCAACATGATCACCCAATGCTCTCCGTCCCAGCAAGCGTAGAGAGTAATCTCTGATAGCGGGAAATCTGTGTACGGGATTTCTTGTCGAGCGTGTTCATGCCCGTTGCCGTCTTCGTAGACCATCATTGCCTTGGAGTTCTTGACTGTGGTCTTCACCACTACAAACCAATCAGCGGTGCCAATCTCAGCCAAATGGCTTGAGATGGCGTCCATCATCCAATAGCACTGCGCCTGATCAGCGAGGAATTTAGTGCCATCAGTGAGCAGGTACCTGCGTCCAATCCTGTAGTAGCGATCTGTTCCCGTGAATTCAGTGAGTGAAGCTAAATCAAAGAGTGACATGTACTGTGTCCTTTCATGTTGAACACAGTGTGTTTTCACCCCCGCACTCTGGGCAACCGAAGTCCCGTCAAATTGGACGGACTCATGTGGCAGCCATTCTTTCGCTACCCAGTGAAATGGAATTTAATCTCGTGCTTTCTTGATTTTTGACGCTTTAGAGCCAACTTTTCTTTCAACCACAGCTGCCTTCTTCTTCTCGATGGAAGATTGATAAATCTCTTCGACCGTTGATGTTGAAGTGATCTTCTTGCGTGTCTCATTCCCACGCAGTTGCTCAATCGCCTCGAATACTTTCAAGTGGCTGTAGTGCTTCTCGATCATCAAGACACTCGTACCCATCTGCTTCGCAAGCGTGTGAATTGGCACCTTGTCATGAGTCAGCGCCAAGGTAGCGTAGGTGTGACGGAAACTGTAGAAAACACGGTTTTGCTCTGTTTGCGGGTCATAAAGTAAGTTGTGCTCGTCCAGGTAACGTTCCAGCATATGCTGAAAGGATGAACTGACGTCCCTCTTGTCTTTTGTCCGCAAAACGTAGTCGTCATTGGTCGGCGTGATGACACCCTTGAACGGATCAGCAACAGAATTTTTGATGCCGTAATTTCTGCGAGATATGCGCTCAAGCACCTTGACCGTTGGCAAACGCCCAAGTGTTTTTCTTCTACCGACTTTGCCCGTCACGACCATCTCAACAACACGACGGAAATCGGTTGCTACAACCCTTTTATCTGGATCGTCATCCACGTTCTCGATAGTTCCAGTATCTATGTCAATCGGGCTCATCGAAAACTCAATATGTTTCCACTTGAGATCAAGCAACTCCTTGCCGGGTCTTGCGCCAGTATCAATGAGCATCTCAACGTAATCGCGCATCACTTCACGGATAGCTCTGCTCTTCTCATTCTTCGCACGCTCAATCCATGCCGGGAAGTTGATCAATACAGCCTGAAGCTCCTTTAGCTCAAAGGCTGGATGTCTGTCGCTCTTCTTTCCCTTTGCCTCAAGTTTCGGGCGATTAAGGTCAGTCAGGAAGTTACGCAGGACTGCCTCATCGAACACCATGTTCAGTGCTGCGTTTTGACTGAGTAACGTGCTTTTGCTGGGAGCCTTGCCCATCATCAAAATGCGCTCAGCCTCAAGGTGATCTAACGCTGCTTGATCAATGTTCGTGATCAACCTGTTGCCGAGGATTGGGATCAAGTACTCATTGATGATGCGGATGTAGTCCTTGTACGAAACTTTGCCGTCGCCGTTTGTGAGCTTCTGCTCCATACGCTGAACTGCGAGCTTGGCGACATCCCTGAACTTGCGTGTGATGACTGGCAGGTTATCGCGTTTACGAATTTCTGCCGTGATCCTTAGTTCTTTGGCAACCTCTTTTGCTTCCCTCAGCTTGCGTTCTTTGGTTGAAGCTCGTTGCCATACGCCACCAACCTTATAGCGACATTGCCAAATTGAGCTTCGCTCTCGCTTGTAGAGTACGAGCTCACCTTCGCTGATGATGTGGGTTGTCTCTTTTTTAGCCGACATAGTCACACTGTAGTTTCAATTCATAAAAAGAGCAACCAAGTAAGTGTGTAGTGCGTTAATGCCGATGAGGGTTGAAGTGGCGCAACCTTTGAACTTTTAGAGTTTTAGTCCATGGTTTCTTCAACATGCCTAATCGCTACCCTGAGTGAATCAGACAAAGAAACGCCAAAAGATGCGCAGAATTTTTTCAAATCTTCATCTTTCTCATCGAAGACATTTGTAGCGTAGCCTTGGTGAAATTTGACGAATATTTGTGCAATGGGATACGCCCTGTGCTTTACATCTACATGGGACAAAAAACTTACTGCACTTTCGTGAGCCAGCTTCTCTCCACGTCTCAGTCCTTCATAGACTTCCGGATACTTCACCTTGATACCCATAAGCCACGTTTCAAGCGCAACAAAGTTCCGCGTTTTTGACATGACCCACCACGCAGAAATCCTCTGTGTCTGCCTTGCGTTCAATCGAAGCAAGAATGAGACTGTTTTGAGCCAACTAATGTTTTCTTGAAATTGAAACTGTTGATCTTCTGGAAAGTCTTTCATCATCTCCGAAAGAAGTTTTTCCATCGGAAGATCGCCAGCCCTTACGTTCGACACGGAGAGGCTCAGCGGGTAGTCAACAAATTTATCCAAATACATTGACCCGTCTGAACCTGATCCATAGAAGGACTCAACTGCTTTTTTAATTTGCTGCCGATGCCAAAGCAGAATAAAGACAACCCCATCGACATCAAAAAGGTGTTTGAGCCGCTCTAGCAATCGAATTGCATATGCTGGGGAACACCTATCCAGCTCATCAACGAATACAACAACCTTGCCACCCTTGCTTTTAACGACACACTCCGAGATCGAATCTTTCAAATACTCCAGAGTCTTCTTTCGTTCAGCCAGATCTTCCAATTTTTTCCGTACAAACGCTTCGCCGCTGTCCTTTAGGATGTCAGCAACACCATCTGCGACGTCATCGTCCACACCAATGAAATTGGCAGCCGCTTTCACAGCGAGCTTGGTTGCCGATGGAATCGCCCTTGTAACAAGCGGCGCAACGGCATCGAAGAATGTCTTCTTCTCTTCTTCGGGCAATTCACTAGCGATTGAAGCAATCAATGTCAGAGCGGGATCGTCAACCCAGTCGGCTTCAAATGCATCAACCCAGATTGCATGGAACTCGCCCTTGTGCTCGACGAGTTTTTTCAGCTCCATCCCAAACCACGACTTCCCAACACCCCAATCTCCGTCGATGGCGATCACACCTTTGTGGAGCCTGTGCATCAACTTGTAAACGCTCTCTGCAAATTCACGTCGATTGAGTGCATCACCAGAAAAAGTTGTTGTGTGTTGAATGGTCATGATGGATTACGAGGGTTGTTTGCAGATGTTATCGAAATAGGAATAAAAAAAGCCACCCCTTCGAGTGGCTTTTGAAGTAATGGACTTAACCCAACGAGCGACATATCCTGTGTTAGTTTCCCCTAATCAGGATCCGTCAGCTCTGGCGCTGAATTCCGGCTTCAGGAAATTTTTTCTGCAATGCCTTGAAAGCCTCATCGTCAATTTTGGTCATTGCGTTGGGTGGAGGCGCTTTTAGACCGGGATTATTCATGACAATCCACTCCAATATTCTTTGAGTACGCCCTAACTCATACTCAATATTGATAATTGCGTTGGTGATGTCAATTCCGCCGACTGAGATAGACATAGATCAATCCTTTTTTTCAACTTTAGGCAAAGTGCTTGCAGGACGATTTTTCAGTTCATCGTATGCGTAATTTGTGAGCAAACCTAAAAGAAAAGCGACCATTAAAGAAAGCACATACCCTGCTATCAACTTCCCTCGTCTGTACCAAGGACGCTCAAATGGGTAGTAAGTTTTTTGCTGACAGTTGTCACACTTAACTACGTGACCAATATCCACTTCATCTGCATTTAAGTCTAAGGTCCCATCACAATTGGGACAAGACACACGAACTCGTACCTCTCGCTTCACAGAAAGATTAGGCGTTCCGCGATTAACGATTTCGGTCATCTTCGGACACTTTCACTCGTCAGCTACAGGTATGACATCTCGATAAGTGGTAGGGCGTGTTGGACTTGAACCAACGACCAAAGGATTCTGGTTTGTGTGACTTTCGCCACTCCCTGGACTATGCCTTCACCATAGCTTTCGCTTTAGGTGGGCGCCGTCTAGTCTCTACACCTTCAACGATGCTTTCACATCGAAGCTTGG
>JACCDH010949375.1_pt1 | contig 25138 bp, 24 predicted proteins | sample 7442481 | NCBI WGS metagenome assembly JACCDH01 (sample SAMN15323433, study PRJNA562643) | freshwater metagenome | isolation source: river surface water | place: USA:Blue River Watershed | collected 2017-08-15 | reverse complement strand
TTAAACCCCTTCTTATTGTATTACTTAAAGTTTGTGCTTTGGAATTTGACCCAAGGCTAAGAAAAAAAACAAAGCTAAAATCGTACTTCGTAAATCGTAAATTTTTAGTTTCTCTAATTTTACCAATCTGTGTTCTTAAATCCCAACTTGTAAATCTTAAATTGTTACATTGATATATCGTACCTCTAACTTGGTAAATCGACCCGAGGCGAAGCCGAACGGAGCGAAGCTAATATCGTAAATCCATAAATTGGTACATTCTCACATCGCTACATTGACACATCTTACCTCGTATATCTTAAATCGTACCTCGTATATCGTATATCGTAAATTTCTAAACCATATAAGGCATATAAGGGAATATAAGAAGTCGCTTAATTTAAGATCAGATAAGTTTTTGGTTGAACCATTAAGAAATTAAGATTCATTAAGATGATACAAATTTCTCTGATTTTTGTGATCTGTGTTTCTGGAGTATAATCTTAACATCTTCACACTCCTAAATTTCCACATTGCTACATTCTCGAATTGTTACATTTTCAAATTGCTACATTGACACATCCTACCTCGTATATCTTAAATCGTACCTCGTAAATCGTATATCGTAAATCCTAAAACTCACTATTACACCCCTCAATCCCCGGCAACACTAAATCCTTATCCGACACAATAGCAGCCGCTAAGTCCATCCCCCAATCAATATTCAAACTAGGATCATCAAAGCGAATCCCTCCTTCACTGGCTTTGTTGTAAAACTGATCGCATTTGTACAGCACTACTGCCGTTTCACTGATCACCGAAAAACCATGGGCAAAACCATGTGGAATCAACAATTGTTTCTTGTTCTCAGCTGATAACCTAATCGCAAAATGTTGACCATAGGTTGGTGATTGCTTTCTAATATCTACCGCTACATCAATGATTTCACCTTGCAGCACACGCACCAACTTGGTTTGAGCATACGGCGGATTTTGATAATGCAAGCCTCTCAAAGTACCGCGTTTGGAAAACGATTGGTTGTCTTGCACAAAATTAATATGTATTCCTTGCACTGCTAAGGAATTTTGATTGTAGGCCTCAAAAAAATACCCACGAGCATCTTCAAATACGGTGGGATTGATAATTATTAAATCTTGTATGGGTGTTGTTTCTATTTTCATTGTAAATGGTTGTCGGTTATTGGCTGTCTGTCATTACGAACGCAGTGAAGTAATCTCTAATTTGCCACGAACCTGCCTGCCGCAGGCAGGGACGCTAGGGCTCCAAGGTTGGTTATTGCTAACTCAGTGACGCCTGTCTGCGGCAGTCAGGCAATCTCTATTTCTCAAATCGTAAATCAAACTACAAAACGTTCCCCTCTCGAGAGGGGCTAGGGGTGTGTTAGATATATAAATTGTTCCATTTTCAAATTGCTACATTTTTAAATCGTAATTCGTAAATCGTATATCGTAAATCTAACTTCGAATCATTCTATCTTCCAAAATCATCCTGCACCCGTACAATATCCTCTTCATCAGAAGGATGACTAGCATCCGTATGTTGCCAAATCTCAGCAATAACAGCATAATCATCTAAACCTATCAAACGGTGACGTTCTCCTTGTTGCAAGGTAATCGTATCCCCCACATTGAGAACTTCTAACTCTCCTTCATTATCGGTAGAACTTCTCTTAACACCTGCCTGACCTTGAATCACTCTCCATATCTCAACCCTACGATGATGGTACTGCCATGACAACCGCTTCTCAGGTGCCACCACTAATATTTTAGGACTTAATGCCCCACCTCTTTTTAAGGTAGACACATCCAAGCCTTCAAAATACTGATTGGCAAAATCTTGCGCCTGCTCCTCAGCAATAACGAAAAAACCACCCCAAGGGCGGTTGTGATCTTTTGAAACGATGGTAAAGTGATTTGTTTTTAATTGGTTTTGTATGTTTTCAAATATCATAATATTACAATTTATTCCGACCAATTAAGGTCTTTTATTTCTTCATATACTTTTTGAATCCCTTGCTCTAAACTAATAGATGCTTTCCAACCCAAATGAGTCAACTTCGACACATCCATTAATTTACGTGGTGTACCATCTGGCTTGGAAGTATCAGTTAGAATTTCTCCTTCAAAACCAGTTATTTGCTTCACCATTTTAGCTAAATCTAAAATAGAAATATCTTCCCCTACTCCTATATTCACTAATCCTGCCTCATTATGAGTCTCCATTAAGAACAGGCAAGCCGCTGCTAAATCATCCGCATGTAAAAACTCACGCAATGGACTACCGCTTCCCCAAATAGTAACTACTGAATCTCCATTATTTTTTGCTGTAATAAATTTTCGTAAAAGAGCGGGCAATACATGTGAATTATTCAAATCGTAATTATCGTTGGGTCCGTATAAATTGGTTGGCATGACCGAAATAAAATTACATCCGTATTGTTCCCGATAGGCATCACACATTTTAATCCCTGCAATTTTAGCAATAGCATACGGTTCATTGGTAGGTTCTAATAAACCAGTCAATAGATACTCTTCTTTCAAAGGTTGGGGTGCTAATTTGGGATAAATACAGGACGAACCTAAAAACAATAACTTTTTAACTCCATTCAAATAGGATTGATGAATCACATTCGATTGTATCATCATATTTTCATAAATAAAATCGGCTCTATAGGTATTATTAGCTATAATACCTCCAACTTTAGCTGCTGCTAAAAAGACATAATCCGGTTTTTCAAGGGCAAAAAAATCAGCAACCGCTTGTTGATTTCTTAAATCCAACTCTGCAGATGACTTTAGTAAAAAATTACTGTACCCTTTAGCTTTCAATGCTCTTAAAATAGAAGAACCCACCATACCTCGGTGACCTGCAATATATATTTTTGATGATTTTTCCATAGCATTAAATGCTGTTTGAGTTAAGCTCTAAAGCCATTTTGTTGTAACATTATTTCTCTTTTTACTCGTTCAACATCTGAACTTACCATTTCACTAACTAAACCAGCTAAATCGTATTGTGGAGTCCAGCCCAACTGTCTTTTGGATTTGGTTGGATCGCCAATTAACAAATCGACTTCTGTAGGACGGAAATATTGAGGGTCAACAGCAATCACTTGTTTACCAATTTCAATTTGAAATTCAAGATTGTTACATGACTTAACATACCCTTTTTCATCAACTCCTTTACCTCTGAATTCAATTTCAATTCCTAACTCACCAAATGCCATTCTCACAAAATCACGCACATAAGTGGTTTCACCCATAGCAATAACATAATCTTCCGGCTTATCTTGCTGTAAAATACGCCACATGGCTTCTACATAATCTTTAGCATGACCCCAATCACGTTGCGCATCTAAATTTCCTAAATACAAACAGTCTTGTTGCCCTAGAGCAATCGCTGCTGTAGCCATAGTGATTTTTCGTGTCACAAAGGTTTCGCCTCTTCGTGGCGATTCATGATTGAATAAAATCCCATTTGTTGCAAACATTCCATAAGCCTCTCTATAGTTTTTGGTAATCCAAAAACCATAAATTTTAGCTACTCCATAAGGCGAACGAGGATAAAAAGGAGAATGTTCATCATACAAGCCTTTTTCATTTTTATTTTCAGCCAAACCACCGTACAATTCTGAAGTAGAAGCTTGATAAATACGGGTTTTCTTTTCCAAACCTAAAATACGAACCGCCTCTAAAATGCGTAAAGTACCAATCCCATCCACATTAGCCACATATTCTGGTGAATCAAAAGACACTTTTACATGACTCATGGCACCTAAATTATAGATTTCATCGGGTTGAACTTCTTGAATAATGCGAATAATATTAGTAGAATCTGTCAAATCGCCATAATGCAATTTAAAATTAACATGATCTTCATGTAAATCTTGATAAATGTGATCGATGCGTTGTGTATTGAATGAAGAAGCCCTTCTTTTCACCCCATGTACGATATATCCTTTTTCTAATAATAATTCAGCCAAGTACGAACCATCTTGACCTGTAATTCCTGTAATTAGGGCTACTTTCATTCTTTATTTATTTTTATTTGAAACTATTTTATAAAAAGTTAAAAAAATAATTTTAAAATACTCTTTCAAACTTTTATTCTCTATATATTTAATATTAAGCTCTATTTTAGCTGGTATAATTTCTTGAATATACATTTTATCAGGATCTAATGCCTCACCTAAAATTTTATTTTCATCTGCATATTCTATAGAAGCATAATCGGTAACACCTGGTTTAACGTCTAACACTCTTCTTTGCTCTTCTGTATACAAATCAACATATTTACGCACTTCAGGTCTCGGACCAACTAAACTCATGTCTCCAATCAATACATTAAACAATTGCGGCAATTCATCAATTTTAAATTTTCTTATAAAAAGACCTATTTGGGTAATTCTGGCATCATTCCCTCCTACGGTAATTAAACCTTTTTTATCAGAACCTAAGGCCATAGACCTGAATTTATATAATTTAAACTCTATCCCATTTAATCCAACTCTTTGCTGTATATAAAAGCCACTTCCTTTACTTTCAATAATAATAAGTAGATATATAATAATAATAAAAGGAGAAAGTAAAACTATACCTAATAAAGAAAATATAAAATCAAAAAAACGTATCATTTAATTGTAATTACTGTCTGATATGCCGATTTTACCGAGTCGATAACATAACTGACTTGTTCTGAAGTTAATTGTGGATAGATAGGTAAAGAAATTTCACAAGCATAATTGATATAGGCTTGAGGGTAATCTTTAATTTCATAACCTTGTTCTTTAAAATAAGTTAACATAGGCATCGGAATGAAATGGACATTTACAGCAACTCCTTTTCGGGAAATCTCATCTATAATAGCGTCTCTTTGAATCTCCGAAATTTCATTAATTCTTAATGCGTATAAGTGATATGATGTTACTTTTTCATTTAAAATAGAAGGAGGAAGTATTGCCCAAGATAGCTTACTGAAAGCCTCGTTATATTCATTAAATATTCTCTTTCTTTCTGAAAGTAATTCAGGATATTGTCTCATTTGAGCTAAACCAATTGCAGCATTCACATCAGGCATATTAATTTTCATGCCTAACCCCACAATATCATACCGCCAACCACCTGCCTTACTTTTCGAAAAAGCGTCTTTGGTTTGACAATTCAAGCTCATTTGACGTAGAAAGGTATATAATTCCTTATTGTCGAAAGGAGAAGGTAAGTTCAAACAGATAGCACCTCCCTCAGCTGTAGTGACATTTTTCACAGCATGTAATGAAAAGATAGCAACATCCGTTTCACTTCCAGTCCGAACATTTTCTTTATAGAAAGCACCCAACGAATGCGCCGCATCATTGATGACCAAAATTCTACCTAATTTTTCTTGTACACTAGATGTCGGAACAAATTGAGATTGTATCTCATTTGTAGTAACTAATTGCATTATTGCCTCATAATCGCAAGGAAACCCAGCAAAATCAACTGGTAATATCGCTTTTGTTTTGCTCGTAATAGACTCTTTTATAGCATTTACCGAAATATTAAAATCTTCTCCAACATCTACCATTATAGGCTTTGCTCCAGCATGAATGACCGCTAAAGCAGTAGCACTGTAGGTGTAAGCTGGCACGATCACTTCATCGCCTGCTTGAACTCCTAGCCATTTCAACATCATAATGGCACCTGATGTCCAAGAATTAACACATAGTACTTCTTTAGCTTTGGAAAATTGTTTGATTTCTGCCTCTAAAGCTTTTACTTTTGGCCCTGTGGTGATCCAACCTGAACGCAATGAATCAACTACTTCGTCAATTACTGCATTATCAATAAAGGGAGGTGAAAATGGTATCGTTTGAAATTGCATAAATTAATTATTTTTTCTTTCTTTCTTAAATCGATTAGTAAAATTGACAGACTCTATTTCACGAATCCTAACCGGTATTTTAAAGGAATCTAACTTTTGCATACAATGTTTTTTTATTTTTAACTTTTCGTTTTTAAAATCAAACCCTTCTTTTAAAACGACATCTGCACAAACCATCTGACCCGTTATGGAATTTTTTTCAGATTTAACGATACAGTCTTGTATGAAATCTAATTCCATAATAACTGATTCAACTTCAGCAGGTAAAACCTTTTCCCCTCCTACATTTATTAGTTCCTTTGATCTACCAATTATTTTAATAAATCCATCTTTTGTTTGTTCAACTAAATCACCTGTCATGAACCAACCATCTTCGGTAAAACTCTCATTTGAATGATTTATATATCCAAGCACTTGCGTTTTACTTCTCAACCACAATTCACCACTAACTATCTTATATTCTTGATTTGGATCATCAAACTTTAAAAAGGTACTTGACGAAGACATGCTAGACGTCTTCATTATACCTGTTTCACTTGTACCAAAAGTTTGAAGAAATTTAACTCTAGGTAGTTTCTCTTTTAATTTCAACAATAAACTTTCTGGCATTGCCTCAGTTCCATAAGTAATCATTCTAATGCTTGACAAATCAAAAATATCAAAAACATTACTTATACACATCAAATTTAAAAATGTTGGAGAGGAAGGTAAAATATTAATGTTATATTTTTCAATCAATCGAGCAATATCATTAGGGTTTCTGTTTTTAGGTATCGTTATAATTACCCCCATCGATAAACAATTAAAAAGAGTATTTAACCCCCCAATATGATCAAACATAAGAAATACTAAAAAATTCATTTCTTTACCTTTCTTATCGATATAATTTGAAAGTAAATTTTCTAAATTATGAACCATTGCTTTTGGCTTACCCGTACTACCACTACTAAATAATATAAGCCCGGATGATTTAGTTTCGATTAAAGTGTCTAACAAATGATGTCTTTCTAGTTTATTACTATATTCAATTTTTTTTTCTGAATTAGAATTAAGATTAAATATCCAGTCGGGTTGAGCTACATCAATTCTTTCATTAATCTCTTGTTCATTGTCAGATGTGATTGGTACAATAATATTTCCATTAAGGGCTAAGCTAAAAAATAGCGAAATTGAATCAATAGAATAATCTCCAAGCATAAAAACAACTTCTCCACTATTAACATTTAATTTTTCCAATTTTAAATTGAAATTGGAAATATTTTTAACTAAATCAGAGTAGGAATACTCTCTTTCTGAATCAATAATTGCTATCTTTTCTTTGTACAAAGATAACTTCTCTATAAAACTACTAATCATTGTCATTTGAATACTCCTCCTAGATATATGGTTTGTCCCGTAATAAAATTACTTTTAGAATCAATATAAAAATCTATAATATTAATTATATCATCAAAATTTCCTAATCTTTTAATTGCTTGTTGAGAAAGTAATTCCTCTATTTTATTTTTAGGCACAGCTTTTATCAAATCAGTTTCAATTGGTGTGGGACCAATAGTATTGACTGTTATTCCCATAGAAGCTACTTCTTTGGAAAAAACTTTGGTAAATTGTTCAATAGCACTTTTAGAAGCTGCATAAATTGCTTCTCCTTCTAAATTTAGTGGCACCGCAACAGTAGAAAAATTTACAATTCGTCCAAAATTATTTTTTTTCATCAGCTTTACCGCTTGTCTTGAAAATAAAAAAGTACCTGTGAAATTTGTATCAAAAAGTTTATTAACCGTACTTAATGGTGTTAATAACGAATGATTCATTGACGCCATTCCAGCATTATTTATCAATACATCGAGGCGACCATATTGTTTTCTAATATTCATAAACAGATTGTTCACCTGTTTTTCATCAGATACATCTAGAGAAAAATGTTTATAATTTTCATGCTGCAATTCAGATTCTGACCTACTACATCCAATAACAATATGTCCTTTTTCTAGATAATATTTTGTAAGATTATAACCAATTCCTTTTCTGGAACCTGTTATTAATATGATGTTTTGATTTATACTATTCATTAGGATTTTCATTAATCACTTCTAAAATATAATCTGCTAAATATGAAACTCTTGCGAATGGACTTGTTCGCCTTGACATCGCTTTATCATCAGCTAGAAGAATAGAAACATCAAATTTATCTTCTAAAACCTCCTCGACTGAAACAATAAAACTTACTAAACCCAAAGAATCCAATATTCCATCACCTCCGAATAATTTTGTGTTTTCTCCTTCAGAAAAATCAAAGATTAAATCATATTCCTGACAAAATTCTTTTAAAGTACTTTCAAGAATTTTAATTATACTTTCACGTTCAATTTTCATATATTAATTTTTATTTGTTTTAAGTTTAACTATAAATCGTTTTCTACCATCACTAAGATTTAACTCACTAATAAACTCAGCAGACAGAAGTTTATAATAATTTAATACCAGCTTATTATTTGAATCAACTTCTAAGTAATAATAGTCGTATCCCAATACATTTAATATTTGGCTCCATTTTTCCCTTAATTTTAGAGACTCATTCTTTCCATCATAACTTGGGCTCCATGCCCAATATTCAGCTCTTGGACCTTCATTAGAACTAAACTTATATTTATCATTACTTGATGTTAGAGACTTCTGTCTTAATATGACTTGACTTAATAATGTTGGGTTTGTAATTAATTTAATTAAAATAGGGAGTACAAATTTACAAGCTTTTTTTCTTAAAGCTTTTTTATGCTCCATCGGCTCAATTGATCCTGAATGAAAACCAGCAATTACACCGTTATTATCTTCTGCAACTAAGATAAATGATTTTTTTTCATTAATCAATATTGAATAATAAGCTTCTAAAAAATTAACTCCCAATTTATGCATAAAACCATCGACTTGCTTAACAGAACATTCATAATGTATATTTGAAATTCTACTTATATCGCTTTTTTTTGCAATTCTAAAATTCATTTTTAATATTTTTAATAATATTATTAATTTCAATAATCTAAATTAGATAAGTAGTTATTAAAAATGTACACAGAAAAATTTATTCTTTAAGTTCAAAAGATGTTTTTCATCAATAAAGTTATAGAATGAAATTTAAAACTTTATTTTTTTACTTATTCTAAGAATAATGGCTCATATTTTACATTTTAAAATACTAGATAATAGTAATCTATTTTAAAAAAAACTTAACATGTTTTATACTTTATTTGCTTGATACGAATTTAAATTTGTTTATTTAAAATTTGTATTTTTTATTAAAGTATATTCTCATATTAAATGATTAAAATTTTAGATTTATATTAATTAATTTTGTAAACTTTAAAAAATTATCTAATTGTATTTTTTGATCAAAACTACTTCCTAATTGAAATGATTTTTTCTTTATTAAATCAATATTTTCATCATTAAGAATCAATTGTAATTTATTCATAAATGATTGTACATTTGACGCTTGATAATTATATCCAATACCATATGTATCTACATAATCCATTACCTCGCCTTTTAATGAATTTAAAACAACTAATCCCGCAGCTGTATAATCATAAAACTTGTCAGACATTTCCACATTAGAAAATGCACCATATGAATTCAAACCAACATCACATTTACTATATAGATAAGGTAACGAATTCTTCGAAATCTTTCCAATATACTTTACATTATCCAATTTATTATTTTTTATAAATGTTTCAACATAATTTCTCTCACTTCCATCACCTGCAATAATTAACTTACATAGATTATTATTTAAATTTAAAAATCCTTGAAGTATAGTTTTTATATCATATGAAGGCCCTAAGGTACCCGCAAAAATAAACCAAATCTCATTTTCGTTTTTTTTACATAATTTGGTTTCAATATAAGAATCAATAATGTCCATTTGAGCTCTAAATTCACCAACATCAATTCCATTATAAATAACGGCATGTGGCTTTTGTAGAATATTATTGCTTATGCAAATAGGGATGTCTAAATACTTTTTAGCTAATGAAATAAATCCAACGCAATTATCAAAAACCTTTTTCCTTATAACGTATATTGGTGTACAAAATAAATTAACTAGTGGACGATAAATTTTAGAAAACGAATCAACAATTAATTCTGGCCATAAATCCATCTGATCTACTACATATGGAATTTTATTATTTTTACAGTACCAATAACTAGGGTAATAAAATAAAACTGGAGAATCTCCCACAAAAAATAAATCTGGTTTTATATATTCTTTTTTCAATACTTCAATTAAATTTAAACCATAAGTTAAATCTCTAAAAATCCTTCCAAAAGAAAAGTTGTTTTTGTATGGTCTCGATTTAATTAAATGAATTTTAAGATTTTCTGATATAACAATAATTTTAGATTTATTAGACCTCTCTTTCTTAAAATGATGAGAAAATGTAGATGTAAACCATACCACCTCATGTCCATCTGACGCTAAAGATTTAGCCAACAAATAAAATCTATATTCTCTCCAATCCTCTCCAGGGATTGTACCATAAGGGTTTGATAAATATACTTTCACTTTAAATAATTTAATTTTAAAAAATTAGTTGCTTTTTCCAAAGTATTAAAGTTTTTCTCTTGATAAGAGTTTAATTTAATCGATGTATTCTTTTTGATACTAGTATTGCACAAAATAGAAGATATAAAAGCTAAAGAACTTCCATTTGAATATACTTCATTGTAAATACCAAATAATTTAATTAACTCAATACTTGTATAAGAAGAGGTGTTAATGTACTTTATGTTTTTTGAGGTGACTAATAATTTAATTTCATTATTATCATTAAACAACTTGTCGTTATTTGAAATTATTGAAATTTCAGGTTTAGTAGCATTTAAAAAATTAATTACAAATTTGATTTCTTCATCAGTATTTTTAAAAAAATCTCCTAACCTCAAATGATATAGTGATTTCTCTTTTTTACTTTGAAAAATACCTAACTCTATTCTTATTAAATCAATTTGTTGACATAACATTATATTATTGAATATTTTATAATATATATAGTTTTGAAAATAACCATCAACAATAACGGTTCCAAAGAAATTAAAATACTCTTTATTGGAAATCCCTAGTCTATAAAACAATTGAGGAAGTCTAAATTTTAAAATTAGCTTTTCAATATAATTTGGCTTAACAAATATATTATTTGATGGATATTCCCAATTTGCAACTCTTTCATAATTTGATTCATGATAATGTGCAATTTTATTTAAATTGTATTTTTCAGCAAGTAATCTTACGAATAAAATCTGAAAAATTTGATTTCCTAAACCACCGCATGATCTAAACAATATTTTCATATAGATTTTGTTTCAATTTCTCCCAATAATAATATTTTTAATATTTTAATTTTCTTTATTAAAAAAATTAAAAAATAACTTGCAGTTAAAGAAAATATAAGAAAAAGAATTAACTGCAAATTATAACTCAAAGAATAATACTGATTGTCAAATAAATATTCAATAAAAAGAGTATGTGTAGCATATATACCTAAAGTTACACTTCCTAAATTCTTAAAAAAACAAAAAAAAATATGTAGGTATTTGTGTTTTTCAAAAAAAGATTTGAATATATTAAAAAACAAAAAAATCCCACATAAAGCAACTATAAATTTATATATATATGAAAAATATAGTCCCAAATCAATATTTTTATAAAATAATGGCAACCCTTTAATCACAGAAAAGAAAGCTAAAACAGGAAATAAAATAAGAGTTACTAATAAAATCAAATAATTATATTTATTTATGATAAATTCATATTTATGAATAAAAAAACCGATTATGAAGAACATAAAATACCAAGATATAAATTGAAATCCAAACCATCTAAAATTGGACAATAAGAAAATTATATATAAAAACAAAGCTCCGAAAACTAAAATTATTTCAGGTCTTTGACTAAGTTTATTAGCTATGAAATTCAGAAAATAAAATATACAAATACAAAAAAACAGAACCCATAAGAACCAAAGTCCTGTATCAGGGCTCTTCATTAATATAACAAAACTATCAATAAAAGATTCATTTTTAATAACAACAGACTTGATAAACCACCAACTAAAAAAAGGAATAATTAATTGGAATAATCTAAAATATAAGACTTTAAAATGAAATTCTTTTTTAAAATTCACAAATCCACTTAATACAAAGAATAATGGCATATGAAATGAATAAATATATCTAAATATTATATCATTGTCAAAATTCTTGTTTGTAATTTGAATTACATGCCCTAAAACAACTAAGATTATCAAGAACCCCTTTAAACTATCAATATATTGTAATCTCATTTTAAACCTATTTGAATTAGTATATCATTATTCAAAACGTTTTCAATTTTAAAATCCATTGCTCTTTTTTGACAATTTTTAGACATATTGATTATATTAACCTCTTTATTAACAAACAACAGCATTGCATTCATAAGAGCATCTGGATTCTCTGATTCAATTAGTAAGCCTGTATAATTATTTTCAACAATTTCAGGATTAATATTCCAATTCGATGAAATTATAGGTAAGCCAGCAATAAAAGCATCAATTAATATGCCTGGAAAACCCTCTCCTTTAAAATATGTAGGAAAAAGCATAACATCATATTTTGTTAATTCTTTATAATTTTCAAAACAACTTAAATCTAAAAATCCTTTATAATTCACATTGTTTAAATTTTTCAACTTATTAAAAAAAGAGTTTTCATAATTATTATCTATTTGTCCGAAAAAATCAATTGTAAAACTAATACCCATTTGATTTAAACGTTTAGCACATTCTAAAATTAAATCAGCTCCTTTTTCAGGCATTATTCGTGAAATAAAAATAAATTTCAGATAATTTGTATCCGTTTTTTTTGAAGGTAAATCGAATATTTTTTTAAAATTAGGAATAACGAATACATTATTTAAACCACATCTTTCTAAATCAAGTTTAATACTATCTCCTTCAACTATTATAGATTGAAAATAAGTGAAATATTTAGGATCATATACTCTATTTAAAAGATGTTTTCCTAAATCTCCTCCAATAACCCAAAATATTAAATTTCTTTTAATTTTAAATTTAAAAAGAAATTTCACAAAAACATAAGTACTTCCAGCACTTGTAGAAAAAATAATTTTTCTGTTTTGAAAAAAAACAATTTGAAAAAAAATTTTAAATAAAGTAAATGGTTCTTTTCTAAAATTAATTGTATCAATAAATTTTACATCTTCATATTTAGAATTCAAAAAACTTAATAAGTGTTGATTTTTAGCAGGAGCTCCTGAATAGGCTCTTTTACTATAATTAATTGGACCTATAAATAATATTTTAGTCATAATTAAATATCTTTAAGTTGTTTTATTTGTTGATTTAATAAAAACAATACTAGAATTAGAAGACAATAATAAAAGAAACAAAGACGGTAATAAAATCATCCAAAATGACTGAATAAAAGCGCAGGTTTGACTTCTCATTGTATTTACAATCAAGAAAAATAATATGGAAATAATAATTTTGTTATGATAATTATTATTAGATCTTGCCAATAAACACCAAAAGGCCAAACCTAAATTCCAAAATATGCCATTATAAATTATTCCAAGCCAACCAAATGCATTATAGCCCTCAACAAATAAATGGTATGACCACCCTTCAGCCCTTTCGAAATTATAACCAATTTTTGAAACTATTGTATTTGTTAAAAAAGGATACTTAATTAGTATAAATGAATTTGAAATATTAGATAAAAAAGTATCCAAAGGATCAATTACTCCATATTGCATAGATATAAACAATGTATGTGAGGGGGCATAATAATCTTGGAATAATAATTTAGTTGATGCTAATTCTTCACTAGTGGAAACACTCTCCGTTTCTGTATTTAAAAAAGATGAGAATGAAGTAGTTGAAGATTGAGTTCTTAAACTTAATAGAGTCATCAAAAATTGTATCACAAAAAATCCAACAAAAACAATACTTAATATTTTTTTTTTATTATTCCTAATTGTATTAATTACAGGAAAACATTCAAATATAGAAACCGCAATAAAAAAATATAATATATCGCTTCGTGTTCCAGCAGCAATTGCTACACTAAGAAAAAAAACAAAACACATCAAAAATAAAAAAAAAGAAAAAACCCTTAAATTGAAAGTATTAATTGTATTTCTAAATAAAGTATATAATAAGAATGTACAAATTGTAAAAATCCTAAAACCTAGAACAAACCAAACAGTCCCCATTGGCATTCCTCCACCCCATCCAAACATAGATCTATTGTTTATAAAAAATATATTTAAAATTATATATAAAACAATGGTAATTAAGTAAAACAATATTCTTTTATTTCTATTAACAGAAGGCTTTATTTTATATACTATTTTATCGTAATTCAAAGGGTTTGTAAAACAATAAATTATAAAAGTTACAACAAAAGACAAAAAAATAAATAACCAATAATAATAAAACAATTCTTCACCAAAATATGCACCTATCAATTTAGACAAGTCTGGAAAATATGAATACCCTATTTGTGCAAAAATTGTATACACATATAATACAAAAAATGCCATAGCATGTAAATCATGGCCTCTTTTTATCATTTTAATAATACAATAAAAAACAAAAATAGAGAGTATAGATATTAAGACTGCTGGTAATATCATTTCAATAATTAAATATTTTGTTTAATTGAATAATAACAATTTTTTCTAATTTGAGAATTTCAGAAAGTTTAAAAAGATAACGACTTACGATAAAATAAAAAACAGTAAAAATCATTAAACATAGAATAAGACAAGTAAAATCATTCAATTTATTATTAAGAACATCCCCTATTTTATTTGAAAAATAACCTGATATAAAAGCAATTATTGAATTTGTAAAAATAAAAATAAGAATCCTATACCATAAATATTTATCATCTTTAGTTTTTAACAAAAAAATCATGCAAAAAAATAAAATCAATAAAGCTATTAAATTTGCTAAAGCAATACCATAAATAGAAAATTTAAAAATTAAAATATATGTCAATACAATAAAAAATATAGGTATTAATATCCCAAAAACAGCCATTATCTTATATCTGTTTTGCGAAAAAAAGAAAGTTCTAATTAAATTTAAACCTGCAGTAAAAATAGCCGAGATTAAATAAAATGGAATTACTGAAGCAAAGACATCAATTGACTTAGATGGAAAAGAATCACTACCATAAAAAAAATGCAATATCTTATACCTAAATGAAATAAAAGCAGATGCAATTATAATTGAAAACAACAAAACGAATTTTAAAGAAGTTTCAAATTTACTTATTGCTGAACCAAGATTATTAATAGCTAAATCTTTAGCAGAATCTGGAAATGAGACTATAGCTATACCCATTCCGGTAGCAACAGATAAAAATCCCGCAAAACTTTGAGAATAACCTAAAATTGAAATACTCCCTACATTAAGAAAAGAAGCAAAATAATAACTTATTGCAGATATTAATGTGTATGGTAATAAAGAAAAAATTACCAATACTACTTTTGCTAAAACAAAATTATCTTGGCTATTTTTATAAAACTTAAATAATGTTAATGTATATTTTTTATTTATATTCAAATAAATAAAAATAAACTGAATAACATTTGCAATAAATCCACCTAATGCAATACTAATTACACCTAAATAATTGTGAAATAATAAAACACATAAAATTATCACAATAGGAGGCAATATAGCTATCAAAGCAACTTTAAAAAATTGTTTTTCGAAGTTTAACAAAGCTAATAAAAAGTTAGATATCATAAAAAATCCCGCGCCAAACCAAACTAGAAAAGAAATTTCTACAATAAAAATATAATCTAAATATTGAAAATCTCCAAAATATAATATCCTTAATAATACTATTAAAAATCCAATACATGAAAATATCAATGCAGAAAAAAAAACAAAATTATACACATTATTTATAAAACTTTTTAAGTACATAATATCTTTTTCGATTTTAGCAAAAATCGGAAATAAAACAAATGTAAATAAAACCGGTAACATTCCAGATACAATTGATGGAATAGAAAGTATTTTAAAATAAACATCTATTTCTAAACTTGTCCCAAAAAAATTAGCATATAACAACTGTGCAATAAACCCAAAAAAACTACTTAATATTAAAAATAAGGATGTGACAATAGTATTTTTAAACATATTTATAATTTAGATAAAAATTATTTTTTTTTAATTTGAATAAAGTTATATGGTTCATGTAAATCTGAATAGTATTTAACATCTTTCAAATTTGAATAATTTGATTTAAAATATTCATTAAAAATTATCCTAAAAGTATTGACAGAAGAATAATTCCAATTCTCATATATTTTACGTTTAGAATTATCATTTTTTGAAATATAAATAGCATTAAGTATATGAAATTGTTCATTTACCCAATTTTCTTTATTTAAAAATTTTTTATTATTTATTTTACATCTAGAACCGTGATCTCCTTGAATTAATATTATCTTATTCTTCTTATCATTTTTAATAATTTTATTTAACAAAATTATAGTTTTAAAATTGATATATTTTAATTGCTCAATATATAACTTTTCATTCCAGCCTACACCTTCATTTTCATTATCTATTCCATACATCCCTATTTTTCCAGATTTGTTAAAAAGAAATGGTGGGTGAGGTGAGATTACATGTGCAAAAACAAATTTTTTCTTATTGTTTTTAGCAATGGAAGGTAATTTTTTATAAACATTTAATACTTTATAAGCATAATTTGAAATAATAAAATCTGAAAAAAATGGATTTTTAAAAATTTTAAAAGCTGAATTATTTAAAAAGACGTTTAGCAAGTCATTATCTGATGATGAAAAAAATAAATCTGTATAATAATTTTCTTTTGTGTTAATTAAGAATTCATTTTTTTCTGTTTTTTTTAATCCAAAACCTGAATCAAAAAAGTAATATGAATAGCCATAGGACTTCAATATTTTTGCAACTTTATTATGTGAAATGTATCTTTCTAAATCTTTATAATATATATCACTTTTGATTATTCTATTTATATAATTTAAATTGAGCGTACTGGACAATGAAAAAGAAGTTCTATTATAATTTGAAACTGCATTATCTTGGACTCTAAAACCTATTTCTTTTAGTTGATTATAAAATTGAGAATTATCGTATTTTAAAAATGATTTAATTGAGTTTTCTGAACCATACCCATCTAAGATTATGAAGTAAATATTTGGCGCATCTTTAAAAGAATAATTATTTACTGCAGTTACATTATTATGTAGGTTTTTATAATCTATAAATATTTTATCAACTAGATTAATAAATGGGGTCAAATTTAGTGTTATAAGAAAAATCAATAAAAAATTATATTTAACAGATGTTTTATTAATTTTATTTAACAGATACGTTAATCCAATAATTATAATTACTATTATTGGCAGGAGAAATCTGTGACTACTTAAAAGACCTAAAAAATTAGTCTGACTTGATAAAAATGAATAATAAATGCCATAAGTGAAAAAGAAAATTGATACAATAATCGAAGCAAAAGGATAATTTATTAAACCTAATTTATTTCTTAACAAATAAAATATAGAGTAAACAATTGTAGTGAATAAATATACTATACCTAGAGGTATTATATACATAAACAAATTTGTATTCTGAAAATTTGATGTATATAGAATAGTAACTGGATAAGTACTTAAAGCAAGCGCTATGAATAAATACTTACTAAAAAAATTATTTTCTTTCATAACAAAACAATTCTCTTTTCGTACCAAAAATATTTTTTTTGTCTATCAGAGTAAAATAATTATTAAAACCAATTTCAAAATTAATTTGATTATAAATTAATTTATGATGTGGTCTATTTTGCAATAAAATTTGTGATTGAGAATCTTTCGGATCAACGAATTCAATAATCAAATATTGGGTGTGTTGTGCTAACTTTTTAGCAATTTCTTCAAAACTGATATCGTGAGTAATGACTAAATGATGAACAATAGCTAAAGCTTGTATCACATCTACCTGACAACGCTCCCAAAATGATTTGCGTTCAATATTATTCCAACCAATAGCTGGTGTAGGATTAACTAAATTCATTTGTAAGGGATGAATTAAATTATGTTTGCTTTTAAATGCCCTATCAACAGCTAATTCATCAATATCTACTACCAAAGTGTACATACCTTTATCAGCTAATAATTGAGAGTACAATCCGTCATTAGCACCAATATCCAATGCTTTGTTTCCATCAATTTGATCTAAAAACCCTTTAATAATTTTAACTTTATGTTGCTGACTTTCAATATTATAATTATTATTTTGATTATAATCGTCCCAAACTGTTTGTTTTTGTTTCAGAACTAGATTTTCGATAGAAGAGGCTAGATGAGTAATAATATTGCTTAATTGTTTTTGAGCTACTTTCTTTTCTTTAGAATGATTCGTTATTTTTCCTTCTCTTTTAGCGTGTAAGTATAAATGTAAAAAAGCACCTGAATCTAAAAAATCGTTCCAATTACACAATGAAACTACTTCTTTTAAAGGAATTCCATCAATAAAATACTGTAATAGTTTAGGTAATATACAATTCTTTTTAGCCGCTAGGAACAAAGGCCCATAAAAATGTTTACAAAATTGGTAATAGGCTTTCCAAGGCGTATCCTGCTCATAAATTTCAAAAGAAGCCAAATCAATAAAAATAGGTTTACAACCTATAAATTGCACATTAAACATGGAAGCATCTTTCAAAATCATGCCATATTCTAAAGCGAGTTGATTGATTTTTAAGGTCAATATAGCAGCCTCTTTGAATTGGCTAAAAGACCATTCATAGGGATAGGAAACAAAAGGAAGAATATCGGTTCGTAAAACTCGAGAAGAAATACCTCCTTCAGGAGAGTCATCAATTATCTCAACAAAAGGCAAAATAAACCCTTCCTGAAGTAATCTGTCTTTTAATCCTGACTCAATAAAATGAATGTAATGTTTCTCATAATTAAGACTAATGTGTCTGTAATAGTAAGAACTATCAAATGATAAACTAGAATCAGGATCTCTAAAAGAACTTCCTTCTTTAATCATTTTTCTTTTTAAATTTTGCAAATACTGTAGCAAAAAAATTCATTACCACCATTTTAATATTTTTAAAAAATAACAATGTTGAAATAGCACCTGCTATTAAAGCTTGTAATAATAAACTTCCACTACCGGGATCAATATACAATTGTGGTAACATATAATTAATTGTTAATCTGTTGAAAAATCTTTTTGAATACTAAACCTAAAACCGCTAAAAATCCTGCAAGTATTCCACCAAACACAATTCCTTTCGCTTTCCCAAAACGTTCTTTAGGCAACGGCAAAATGGGTTGGTCAATTACCTGAATTAAAGGGGTTTCCTTGCGTAGTGTTACTTTAGCCAGTTCCGTTTGTTTCACTAATTCCGTTAAAATCGCAGTATTGGCTTGCACATCCACCTGTCTTCGAGCGGATGGCACTCGTTTTACATTTAAAGCAGGATTTAAACCAAACGTATTGTCATTCGCAACAGCTACTCCGGTAATCGCACCATTCAATTCAGCACGCACAGAGTCAGTTTGTCTAACTAGGATATCCATATTTTCTTTGGCGCGTTTACTTTTGGTTTCGATGTAAAAATCAATTACTGTTTTGGTCAATGCCAAAGTAAATTGTTGGGCAAAGTATTCATCAGTTCCTGTCATTGTGATGGTTCCAATAGCCACTTTTTTGTCTTTTTGCTCTACAGTTAAATTATTTTTAGACAAATCATTGTAGATGATGCCAAAGATACTATCCTGCACACGGTTAAATTGACTTCGATTGGCATTGGGAGCAAATTGCAATGACTTCAATTGGGATTTTTCTTGCCATTTCTCGCGCCATTTTTTATTTTGGATGTAGAGTTCAGCTAATGAAATCGTAGCCTTCCCTTTCATCACTGGAGCTAACAGCGTTTGTTCTACCATTACTCTAGACTTAAACAACTCCATTAAATTAGCTCCTGAAAAGGCACCACCTGTAGTTCCTCCAAGATCAAATCCTAAAGAACTAGCCAAACCTAAAGCACTACCCAAGCCGCCACTAGATTTACCATCTTCCAAAGCATAGGTCAATGATGCGGTATAAATAGGTTTTTTAATAAATGAATAGGTCAAGCCTAAAGCCGCTCCTACTACTCCTGCTAGCACAATGATCTTCCATTGTGACAAAAGGTAAGAATACCATTCTTTGGCTTTTTCGATAAGTTCTTTAAGGGTGATTTCGTCGTTTTGTGTTTCCATGTTATTTTTTTTTGCCACGAACCTGCTTGCCGCAGGCAGGGACGCTAAGGCACTAAGGCTAGTTATTGCGAACGCAGTGAGGCAATCTATAACTCACTAATGATTCGCAGATTTATTATTTTATTGTTGTTGGTCGTCTGTCATTGCGAACGCAGTGAAGTAATATCTATTGTTTTTTTGTTTAAAATTCGTTGTTAATGGTCTGCCATTGCGAACGCAGTGAAGCAATCTTTAGTTGTATTGGTTTAAACTTTTTGTAAATCGTAAATCGACCCGAGGCGAAGCCGAACGGAGCGAAGCTAATATCTTAAATCGTAAATTGTTAACACACCCCTAACCCCTCTCAAGAGGGGAACGTATAGTACTACTTACAAGAATTGCTAAATTTTCAAATTGGTACATTCCCATATCGTAAATTATTTCTTTAATTTCTTCAATCTGTGTTCTTATAATTATAATGCTATTTACATGAATTGCTACATTTTCAAATTGGTACATTTATGAAATTCGTATATCCTAAATCGTACCTCGTAATTTTTCACACACCCCTAACCCCTATAAATCTGGTTTTTATTGTGTTTTTGGAATCGTTGAATCTTCGATTTCAAGAGGGAGAACGTGTAGTGTAAGGTACACGAATTGTTATATTATTAAATTACTAATGATCAAATAAGTCGTGTAATTTTTTCTGTAAAAGTTGTTTATCTGGCAATTGCGTAGTATATTCAGCTATCATAGTTGGAGAAAGGCTTCTACTTAATGCGTATTCTACTACTTCATTGTCTTTGTCTTTACATAACAAAACACCGATACTCGGATTTTCATTATCTTTTTTTACATCACGATCTAAAGCTTCTAAATAAAAATTGAGTTGTCCCAAGTGCTCTGGTTTAAATTTATCGGTCTTTAATTCAAAGGCAACCAAGCATTGTAATCCACGATGATAAAAAAGTAGATCGAGAAAAAAATCACTGTTCCCAACAAGTAATTTGTATTCCTCTCCAATAAATACAAAATCTTTTCCTAGTTCTAGTATAAAATTTTTCATTTGTCTTACTAGTCCATGTTGTAACTCCCTTTCGGTGTAAGGTTCAGATAAATTTAAAAATTCAAAAACATAACTATCTTTGAATAGTGCTTCTGTGTCTTTTTTACTTTCTCTCAACATTGTCGATAATTTTGAGTTTTCGAGCATGTTTCGCTCGAAATAACTTGCCGAAATCTGTCGATCTAATTCTCTTTTGCTATAATTCTCTTCTTGAACGAGTTTTAAATAGAACTCTTTTTCTTCTATCGTTTTGCACCTTGAAAATATAAGCATATTGTGAGTCCAACTAATTTCTCTCACCACTGGTACGAGTTTTGGAAAATCTTTATAAGTTTCATAAAACTGTTTCATTCTCCAAATATTTTTATCAGAGAATCCTTTTATTTCAGGTTCTGATTGTTGAATATATTTAGCTAATTCGGTTACTACACCATCTCCCCATTCGGACTGTATTAATTTATTGCTAATGTATTTTCCTATATTCCAATAGAGATTGATAAGTTCTGCATTTACAGCTCTTATTGCATTCGATCTAGAATGCTTAATCAATTGAATAATATCTGTAAATCGTTTATCCATTTTTAATTTACTTGGGAATAGTCTTTTAAGATTTTGTTTGCCCAAATTCTGAATTGTGTCCCTGTTTTAGACTTAACTCGATACCCTACTGAAATGATTACATCTAAATTGTATATTTTAATTTTTCGACTAACTTTTCGTTCTCCTTCATTTTGAACTGTCAAGTATTCCTTGACAGTTGAATTTTCTTCTAATTCTCCCTCTTTAAAAATAGTAGCAATATGCAAACTAATATTTTGTTTGGTGGATTGAAACAATTGTACCATTTGCAATTGAGTAAGCCAAACAGTGTCGTTTTCAATTAATACATCAATAGGTTGCGATTCAATTCCTGATGTATAAGGAATTAGTATATTATTTTCCATAGGGGGCATTTTATGGTAATAGTATTTTATATGTTTATTAATAAAAAACTAGCTTTTCAAATAACTAAATTGATACATTTCAAATTGGCACATTTTTTTTGAACTTCGTATATCGATCCGAGGCGAAGCCGAACGGATCGAAGCTAAAATCGTATATTTTAACACACCCCTAACCCCTCTCAAGAGGGGAACGTATAGTACTACTTACAAGAATTGCTACATTTTCAAATTGGCACATTTTTTTCAACTTCGTATATCGTAAATTATTTCTTTAATTTCTTCAATCTGTGTTCCTTCATATCCAAACTTCGTAAATCGTATATCGTACCTCGTAAATCATTAACAGATTTTCAAATTGGTACATTCCCATATCGACCCGAGGCGAAGCCGAACGGAGCGAAGCTAAAATCGTATATCTAATATCGTACTTCGTAAATCCAAATCCTAGCCCACGCTAATATTCAAATTAGGCAATTCAATCTGTAATTTAACCGTTGCTTTTAATGCAGTAAAAACGCGCAATAAGGTATCCATGGTAACATTACTAGCATTATTTTCAATTCTAGATATCTGAGCTTTCTGAACTCCAATTAATTTTCCAAGTTCTTCTTGGGTTAAATTTCTTTCTTTTCGAGTCTGCTTGATTGCCTTGCCAATTAAGTCCATCTGAAGTTCATACTCAAAAATATCACGCGATACAGTACCTATCTTACCGATAAGTTCATCTTGTACTTGATCTAAGGTATATGTTTTCATTTTTTCTTGTTTGCTACTTGTTGTTCTTCAAAATAATGAATCTTCAATCGAATGGCTTTCTGAATTTCTTTGTCAGGGACTTTACCTTGTTTTTTTATGAACCCATGTGTAGCAATAACTACGGTTTCAGTTGCTGCTGTTTTGTCCCAAAAAGCAAGTAGTCTGTATTGCAATCCATGATACAAAGTTCGAAACTCCCAAATATCATTAGTTAATTTCTTAAATAAATCAGAATTGGTTTCATTTTGTGCACGACGGATATTGTACAGCACTTTCTCGTAATGCTTTCGATCTAATTGTTTCAAAAACTCAAATGCGTCTTCTAAAAAAAGAATTTCAAAAAGGGGCTTCATCTTTTTTTATTATTGAGAACAAATATAATTTAAGTTTCATTAAATAGAAACTTTTGATTGTAAAAGTTATCACAAATTGTGATAAGCTCTTATCGTATTCAATTGTTGGTCGTCTATCATTGCAAACGCAGTGACGCAATCACTAATTCGCAGATTTTTTATTAATTCTTATCTGATAGCGTCTATAGGTCGTCTGTCATTGCGAACGCAGTGAAGCAATCTATAACTCACTAATGATTCGCAGATTTATTATTTTATTGTTGTTGGTCGTCTGTCATTGCGAACGCAGTGAAGCAATCTTTAGTTGTATTGGTTAAACTTCGTAAATCGTACTTCGTACTTCGTAAATTGTAACACACCCCTAACCCCTATAACTCTAGTTTTTATTGTTGTATTGGAATCGTTGAATCTTCGATTTTAAGAGGGGAACGTGTAGTGCTACTTACACGAATTGGTACATTTTCAAATTAATACATTTCTAAATCATACTTTGTAAATTTAAAAACTACATATTTTAGTTTATGCTGAGCACTAATAACTGAATACTGATCACTTTTCTATTGCCTTTTGCCTAATGGCTATTGCCTCTTATTTTGTATACACGAATTGCTATATTTTCAAATTAGTACATTTCAAAATCGTACCTCGTATATCGTACCTCGTATATCGTACTTAATATATCGTATATCGTACTTCGTACCTCGTATATCTTACAATCTCCAATAATTCACATACTCTTCCTGCTTCAATACTCCTTTAATATCAAAAAGATAAACAGGTCCGTTAGACAAGACTTCAAAGTCAGATGGTTGCATACTACGATACACTTGGTGCCCTACAGCCAAAACAATACTATCGTATTGTCCTTCGGGTGCCGCTTTCAAATGAATATTGTATTCGTGTGCTAATTCTACTGGACTTCCAAAAGGGTCAATCACATCAACGGCAATCGAATAATCTTCTAGCTCTTTGATTAAATCAACTACTTTCGAATTGCGAATGTCAGACACTTCTTCTTTGAAGGTAATGCCCATCACCAAAACTCTCGATTTCCCAGGATTTTTATCTTGTTCAATCAACGATTGTACAATGCGTTTGGCAATAAACGACGGAATAAAATCATTCACCCTACGACCTGCTGCAATCACCTGAGGTTCAATGCCAATCATTTTGGCTTTGTGCATCAAATAAAAGGGATCCACACTAATGCAATGTCCTCCTACCAAACCAGGTTGGTACGGATGAAAATTCCATTTAGTCCCTGCAGCAGCAATCACGGCTTGAGTATCAATGCCCATTTTATCAAAAATAATAGCCAATTCGTTCATTAACGAAATATTAATATCGCGTTGGGTATTTTCAATCACCTTAGCAGCTTCAGCTACTTTGATGGATTCCGCACGATGCAATCCCGCTTTAATAATGCTACCATAAACCGCCGCAATCAATTCCAAGGCTTCGACATCATTACCCGAAACTATTTTTAAAATAGTAGTCAAAGTACGAACCTTATCCCCCGGAACAATACGTTCTGGACTATACCCGTATTTAAAATCAACACCCCCTTGCAATCCCGAAACGGATTCCAAGATAGGCAAGCAATCGTCTTCGGTACAACCGGGATATACGGTGGATTCATACACCACCACATCCCCTTTTTTCAAGGCCGAAGCCACACTTTTAGTAGCACCTAATAGCGGATTTAAATTCGGTACCTTATTGGAATCAATATCCGTAGGCACCCCTATAATATGGAAATGGGCCTGTTGTAAATCTACAACATCAGCCGTAAAAGTAATATCACAACCCTCAAAAGCAGTAGCATCTAATT
>JACCDH011418365.1_pt1 | contig 25145 bp, 21 predicted proteins | sample 7442481 | NCBI WGS metagenome assembly JACCDH01 (sample SAMN15323433, study PRJNA562643) | freshwater metagenome | isolation source: river surface water | place: USA:Blue River Watershed | collected 2017-08-15 | reverse complement strand
TGGATTTCCTGATTTGAGCAACAATTTATTGGCCAAACTCGCCAACATCCCTACGCTATCCAAGTACTTGAGACAAACAATTTCAAGACTGTCGGGTTTAATTTCTTTTAATTGTTGTTTGTTATAGCGTCGACAATGCCCCACTTGGCGATCAAATTCTGTAAAAAGATATTGATGAGCGGGAGATAGCACAATGACATGTCCACTTGGCTTGACATGCTTGGCAATATTTTCAAGCTCTTTTCTATCCTCTTCGATATGCTCCAGCACATCGATATATAAAACGGTATCGAACATTTCGTCATCTTGCAAATCATGCGCCGTCCCAACTCTTACTTCTAGAGAGGCAGGAATCGTTCCGTTTTTTTGTCCCTGTTTGATTCGTTCAGCGAGTTTAGGATCTGGTTCCAACTCGACCCAGGTTTTATATTTTCTGTTACTCAGATTAATTGCCGTTGCACCAATTCCTGCACCAACATCTAGCACTTCATATCCCAGATATGGCTCAATCATTTTTGCCCAATAGGCTTTCCAGTTTTTGACGTGACTGAACACATCAAGCTCAGAGCCGACATAATCTATTTCTGTGCCTGAACGATTAGCCATGTAGGGATATTCCTGTTTTTTTTATAAAAAGCAAAATCTGTTATGTTTACTATTACTTTATCGCTTTGACCGTATAGTAAAAATCGTTCGCGAGCCCTAGTCGGTACAATTTCAAAAATATATTCTTTTGTTTAGACAAATTTTCATTAAATATTGATGCACACGGCAAGGCTTGATCCCAGCACCGTTCTCCTTTTTTAGGCACCCAGACGCTCAAGCCAGTCGATGTTGTCTTTATTTCAACCGATTGTATTGGTAAATCTTTCCAGCCGGTCAGCGATATCGAATTCAAGCCTGTTAACTTCAACGAAACAAGGCAAACAAACAATATTCCTATATTGGTAAGAGCCTTTTGATTTTTGGGCTCAACCATTTGTGTCGGCATAACCCTCAAGCGAATGCGCGTTACCAAAAACCAGATAGAGGTTGCAATAATTAACACGACCGTCGAACCCAAAAACCGAGGATCTGGAGCTGTAGTAAACCAAAAAATCAAAGTTGCGATGAGCGGCAAATAAAGCAGAAACAAACTGCCTGTGGACATGCGCATTTTATCAACGATTAGTAAACAAAACGCAGTGAGCATGAGGGTCAGTGCTGTGCCTAGTATTAGGGCATTCCAAAACGACATCGCCTTTAGCCAAATAGGAATCCAGGCCCAACTTGCCAAGGCCCAATTTGGATCCAGCAACCCTGGCATCCGCGCCCAGCTTTTGATCAAATCTGCTTCAAACTGAACAAACGCAATTGGCATCGACCAAGGTAGCTCCGTTGCACCTAAAATGACTCCTGGAAACAATGGAAACCCTGACAACAGATAGCCTCGGCCAAGGTGAATAAACGCCATGAGGCCCAGAATTAAAAGTAAATCCACCCACTTTACTAAATATTGCCTTATTATCTTTTGGCACTTCAGTAGCAAGATTGCCAAACACATCAGGGCAAACAAGGCTCCCGTCAATTTAATGGTTGTCATGGTCAGACAAAGCACCAGCAACGTACTGATATCGCGTAGGTGTTGATCTTGTTCGTCTAGCTCTCTTTGCATCGAGCCACTGAGCAATCTGAAAAGCAAGAGAAAGGCCGTGATTTGAACAAGTCCTATTACGCCATCCGGGGCAGGATTCACCACCCCGCTGGCTACATAACCAAAATAAATAAAGAATGTCCCGCCAAAGACCCAACGCCATGTTCGATCTTGTCGCAACCCGACCTCAATGACCGTTGCGACCGATAAAAGTAGTAAAAACAAACCACCAGTGGCGTAACCCTTGCCCCAAAACGGGGCAATATTTAATAGGGCCAAAAAATTAAAATGGGATTGATTAAATGCGAAACGCCAGTGGAGATTTCCTAAGCCTGGCACGAGTGGGTACTCGTTCAGCCAACGAATTGTTTGGAAATGGTAAAGACCCGAGTCATAGTTATTGGGTATCCCCATGGCCCGAAGACACCACAGCGCTATAACCCCCGCACCTAGCAGCGCAAAAAACCACTGCTTGCGAAGCCACTGCCCAATGAGCACGACTGTCGGCATGCAGACTAACGGTGAGCCCAGCTTGCAACCGAGTAAACCGATGGCGCCAATTCCAAGGGTCATTTTCCAGTCGATGGGAATCAGCACATGAAAAAACCCGCTCAGACCGAGGACGATGCCAAAACCCAGCCATATGGTGAAAGTATCTGGGCGTGGACATAATTCAAAACCGATCAGCATGAGAATCAATCGTCCCCAACCCAAAAACACTGCTGCAGTCATGCCCAGCACAAGCGCCAGGACACACAAACTCAACAGCATATCGGCAACCTGCTCAATCACCTTTTTTATCCTGAGGTATTAAGGTGTTTTGCGGCAGATTGTTGAGCGGACGCTTCTTTAAAGTATTTGCATACAGGTACTCGGCCATCAACGAAGCAGCAACAGGCGTGATGTGATTTTCATCTGCGGTCAAAAAGAATGGAGTGAAGTTACCCTCAGCGACACGAGCCTCGAATGATGAGCGCATATATGCAGTGGGATCGATCAGCTCTACACCCAGACTTTTGGCAAACTCTGCGAGCTTTGCCCGTGGATCGATGGTTGCACAACTAAAGTCATAATTCAGGTAGTTATATTGTGGATGATAGCCCTGGCGATCGATATCAAATAAAAGTGGCGAGATCACGATGCTGAGTTTTGCCCCCTTGGCATCGGCAACAGCCTTGAGCTCCTCGAGGGCTGTTTGAAAGTTTTTCCATAACAATTGGCTTTCTTCGGCATATTTTTTACTGCCATACGTCCATGTATAAGGACCAAGAGCATTTAAATCTCTCTCCATACAGTCACCCGATGTCTTGCGCGTGATTTTTCCTGCATAGTGCTGTGCCACGCGCAGAAAAACAGAATAATTCATGTACTCCGCACGAACCGCTGACAAAAAGCGGGATTTTTCAGACCTGTGGGAAACAGCTGCATCAGCATTCGTTGACGCAGTAGTACTTGATTCGTTGGGTTGAGTATCCTGTGTGAACTCTTTCTTGGATGCCTGTTCGGCCTGATGCAGACCTCTGCGACCATAGACCTCTGGCACGATGTCATTGAAGTTAAATTGATAAATGATTTCTTTCAGTTCAATCTTTTTATGCTGCTTTAAATATTTTTCTATCTGTCCAACGGAGTCTTGCAAATTATTACCATAGTAAGAGATCGATAAAAACTCTGGCGCCTGTTCGCCTTGCTCAAGCTTTAACATCTTCTGGAGTCGAACCCAGTAGATATCTTCATAAGCCATCCCGTAACCATGAGAGATTGAATCACCCAAAATAATGACTAAGGGCTTTTCGATTTTTAAAGCATAGTTCTTGGCAGGTATTCTGATCGGGGGATTTTCTGTCAAATAAAAGTTTTTACCAAGCGTCTTGCTCGATGAATGAATCTGCCCTTCAAACTCAGGAAACGCGAGCCTGGCAACAACCTCTGCAAATCCAAATAAAAAAAGCGTGACTAACAGCGTCGGAAGGCAGGCCTTTAGCAGATTGAGCAGTTTATTCATAGGGTATTGATTGAGTTTTTATTCGCAGCAAGATTCAATTGACGGGCTCAAGAGCGACAATCTTGCCCTCTCGTGAAATGATTTTATAGACACCTGACTGGCTGTATTGCTCATTTTTTGAAAACAAGCGGGCATTATCATTCCAAAAGCGTTGATCAGCATTATAAATTGCAAGGTAATCGTAGCCACTGATCAACTGCTCAAGCGGTTGATTACAGGACCAGACGTCTGCTTCGCTATATTTAGCTCCGACTGACCAGCAATTGTTCGGCAAATATGGAATCATGGCGTAATCAAACATGTGCTTTTCATAGCCATTTGTATTTTGTGCGATGAAATAAACCTTTTCGCCAGTTTTGATGTGCTTTTTAACGTGCTCGGCCAGGGCAGTTGCCTTTTTCTTCTGTGCCAAGGCATTGGGTTCGGACTGAATGCTTTGTAAATCAGCGAAAAATTTGGCTGGTACCAGATAGAGCGCCACCGATACGAGCAATGCGGGCGCTATCCACTGCGCAAGACCTTTGGCTTGAGGCCTGCCTCTGCCAAGCTGACATACCAGCACTAAGGCCCAGGCCAGCATGTAAGTCCACGAATACCGCTCAAAAGAAGCAAGCCTGACCCCTTCGTACTCGGTAAAGTACACAAGATAGGTCCACAAAAGGAAGACGTGGTAAGCCACCGCGCCCGCTGCGATTGTGAAAAGAATAAGTAATGCCTTTAGGCGCCGATCACGCGGCGACCAAGCAATCACGAGCAAACCTAGGGCCATTAGCCATACAAACAACTGAACCAGAGACAGTTTGACGCCAAACATCACAGGGCGCGACTCGAAGTATCCAGGTTGTTTGAGCGCCTCGAAAAACTTAGCCACTGTTTTGTCGAGTCTGGGACGCAAGGCTTCTTGGCCATAGCTGCTGAGACTCAGTGCCGGCATCCCATTGGGCTCGATAGCTAAAGTGCTCACATACCAGCGCCAGGATAGCCAGACAAACAGGACTGGCAAGGCAACGATTGCAGCAGCCACGCCTGCTTTGATGAATCGCGACCCGTACGATGGCAGGGGCTGTTTTTGACTCAAATACCGCTTAATAATGTAAACGGTTAGGACAACAGCGGTAAAAATAACGGCAACTTCTTTGATCAGTACAAAGGCACTTAAAACAAGTAGCAGGCTCAGATCATCCTGAGCCGACTCGCTTTCTCTGCCAGCAAAAGCCAGACCTACCGCAAAAAAAATCGCCACGAGCGAGTCTGAATAAATCGTAACGTAGTCGGCACGAAAGAAGTAAATCAACGTCAGCGCGGCGACAAAGGTCAATAGCGCCGGCCCCTCTTTTTTAACGACGGTTGCGACAACTGCCAGCACGCCACTCAAAATAAAGACATTCTGCGCAAAGAGTATCTTTTTTTCGGACCAGCCGGTCATCACCGTCACGTAGTATTGAAAGAGTTGCTGCCCAGGAGGATAGTTTTTAAAGCTGATTGGCGAGTGAGCCTGAATCAAGGCGTTTGAATCAAATATCAAGCGCTGACTTCTCGCCCAAAAAGACAGCTCATCCCAAATCAAAAACATGAAATCATGTGCGATCGCCTGAAATAGCAGAACAAAAGGCACTAAAAAAAGTAGATATACCCAGGTTTTTTTGATACTGAAATGTGCTGCGAGCGCTTGTTTACCCGTAATAACGGCATAGATTCCTAAAACAACGCCCGCGCCAGCGACACACTGCACACCAAACCCGAGCTGCCCAAACAGGGCAAAACCATATAAGCCAACGACAATCAGACAAATTGTCAAAAATGGGGCAACCAATGCACGCTGTCCGCAGCGTAGGGTCAAAAACAAAACATAGCCCAGCGTGGAGGCGCTCAGTAACGCTAGTTTCCAAATCATTTAAAAGTCTGACCCTTGGGTTGTTTGTTAAAATCGCTCAGACGTAGGCTTACTCTGCAAAGCAACTTCCTACTGTAAAGCACCACATAAAAACACTTTAAAGCACACTTCGAATGGACATATCCAGAGTCTGGCTGGTCATTGCTGCTTTCAACGAAGGCAAGATGATCACGGAAGTGATCAAACGATCCATCACCACCTTTCCCAATATCGTGGTGGTCGATGACGGCTCGAGTGACTCAACCGCTACTTTAGCCTGCGAAGCGGGTGCCACAGTGATCTGTCACCCAATCAACCTAGGACAGGGTGCAGCGCTTCAGACCGGCATAGACTTTGCACTGCAATCTGGCGCGCATATTATTATCACCTTTGACGCCGATGGACAGCACCGTATCGAAGACGCATTAACACTTGCCAGAGCGGTTGATCTGGATGAGGCCGATATTGTCTGTGGTAGTCGCTTTTTGGGCATAGAGTCCACCACGATGCCTAAAACCAAGCGTCTGACTCTCAAGCTGGCCGCGTTATTTACCCGATTTTCCTCGGGTGTACCCGTAACCGATGCACATAACGGGCTCAGAGCCATATCCCGCAACGCAGCAAAACAGCTCAGGATCACTCAAAACCGGATGGCACACGCCTCCGAAATCATTTCCCAAATCAAAGCGCTTAAATTGCGCTACAAAGAATATCCGGTTCAAATCCTTTACACCGAGTATTCGATTGCAAAGGGACAAAAAATTTCCAACGCAATCAACATCCTGATTGACCTTTTGTTTGGACGAATCAGCAAATGATCTCTATCTTGATGGTTATCGCGCTGCTTTGCGTGGCTTTTTACGCATATCGCGTCATGACCCAGGGAAATATGATGGCACTGCTTCTGCTGTTGATTTCCCTGGCTGCGATTTTCTTTGTTTTCTTTCCTGAGGAAACGATCGTCATCGCCAATATGCTCGGGGTCGGACGAGGTACGGATCTACTGCTTTATTTTTGTTTTATCGCCGGAATCATTCTGATTTTATTGATTCACGTCAAATTCAGACATCAGTCAATCATGATAACTGAATTAGCCCGCGCGCTTGCTTTGTCTAATCCCAAGTATCCCCCTCAACGCGCTAAAACCCAAACACCCATTCACTCAGCCGAATAAGCGCCGACCCAAAACACGTTGAATGCGCTGATATTGCGTCAGCAGCTTATCCAATACGTTGCGCTTGCGGCCGAGACTTTCCTCAAAAAGCTGATCTAGCTCTTTGTAATAACGCTCTTCCAGGCGCCCTGAGCCTGAAATCGACCCTTGATAGAGCCTGAACACGGCCAGCTCCTGCTCTATCACCTGATGGGTGGCGCCTTGCAACAAAAACCTTAAAAACAGCTCATAATCCCAGCAAGTCTTGTTTTGATCATTGAAACCGCCAGCTTTTTTGTACAACTCAGCGGGGAAAAACGTCGATTGCTGAAATACGACGCCAGAACGATGAAGCATATTTGAGGTCGTTAGCCGGTTCGGATGAATCGGCGTTCGCGCTCCGTACTCGTTTTCGGTGTATCCCTGCCCTGTCACAAAAACATTACAGCCGTGCTTGCTAAAAAACTGCGTGACATTTTTTAAGGCCCCGGGCAGGAGATAATCATCTGAATTTATAAATCCATAAATATCTCCAGTGGCTCGCGCAAAACCCCTGTTTAGCCCATCCGCAGGACCCGCATCACGCTCAAACACCTTGACGATTCGGTCACCGTAAGACTCGATGATCTGACGGCTCTCATCCGTGCTGCCTGGATCAACCACAATGTATTCAAGCTCACAATCCGTCTGAGACAAAATAGACTCTATACAAGCAGGTAAGTATTGCTGCTGATTAAAGGAAATAGTGACGATCGAGATTTTCATTCGTTGATATGTGAAACACGCTGATAAGTTTGCACGATGTAGCTCCAGGTCTCGCTCGCGCATCGCGACCATGAATAGGATTCTGACAGCTTTCGAGCACGAGCGGCCAATTGCACGCGCTTATCTGAGTCATCAATGAGTGTTTTAAGCGCCTGTGCGATTGAAGCGTCGTCCCGAGGATTGAAATATTCACCGCCATCCTGCAAAGTTTCTGGAAGACTGCTTTGGTTGGAGCAAGCAATCGGCACCCCAACCGCCATGGCTTCAAGCAATGAAATCCCAAAGGTTTCACAGCCGGAGGCAAAGATAAAAATATCTGCCTCAGCGATCCTTTTGGGGATTTCTTCATGCGGCAAAAACTCAAGGACTTTAACAAACTGATGGTTAGGATCTGAAATCTCAATTTGCCTGTCTAGGTGCTGACGGGCACGTCTGCCACCTCCTCCGATCAAGGTTAACGTAACAGCTAATCCTTGATCTCGCAGACGCTTAATCGCCTGAACAACTACCCACTGATACTTGTACTCAAGAATGGGTGAAACATACAGGCAGTGAATCGGTCGCTGGTGCTGCTTTGGCCATGTACTGGACGCGGGTGTCTGCTTGAAGACCTCGCCCACACCATGCGGGATCACGGTATAAGCGGGCAGCTTTCCGCTGTAGAGCTGAATTCGGGTTGCGGCATGCTGCGTCAGAAAGATCGAAGCATCGGCGAATTTAAAAGCGCGCTTCTGAACCTCTAATATGAAGGCCTGTCGCAAGCGATCTTTTGAAAACCCGTACAAAGGCATAATCCCTTCTTCGTAGGGAAGCATGTTCTGGCTGAGAACAACCATCGGACTAAAACGGCAAACTGTACTGGCATCAGCAGAGAAAAGAATCTGGCAACCAGACTGTTTGATTTCTTTTTCAAGCTTGGTCGCTTGCCAGTGTAATTGCCTGGGCAAGGAGGCCTCTGTTTCGGGTGGATGATGCTTGATCAGCCAAGGCTTGTCCGGGACTGCGTCCAACAGTTTTTGATAAGACCACAAATGAATCTCTGTGATTCCGAAGATATCAATCCGCTCAAGATCGAGAATGCCAATCAGGTGAGCTATCCCTCCCCCCGAGCGCACGCGCGAGGCATCAACAGCGACTTTTAGATTAATCATGCAGCCCTGCCCTGTTTTGCGCAGCCATCAAACTTGCGGCACTGACCTCTGGATTGAGGTGAGAACCTAAATGGGCGCTCACCCGACCCATCTCAACAAGTTGCTTCGTCGTACTCGTTGCAATCTTGTGCATTTGTAAAGCGAGTTGCTCGGGTGAGTTTTGATGGAACGTATAGCCGTTGAGCCCCTCAATCAAGAACTGAGGTCGAGCGCCGACAAATTCGGACAGGATCAAAGGCAGTCCCGCGCACGCAAATTCGTGCACAACAACGCCCCATGGATCTTCTCGACTAGGCAATACAAAAGCACCTGCATTCCGAGCCTGCTCGACCAATTCGGCTTGAGAGGAAAACACTTTTAAGGTGATGGTTTGAGGCTGTTGCTGTTGCGCACTTTCAAGTAAATTTGCCATAGGGCCATTACCAATACATGTCAGCGTCCATTCTCCACGATATTGTGTGCGATACAGCGCAAATGCCTGAAGCAGGATATCAATCCCTTTGGTGTGTGCAAACCGTCCGACATATAAAAAATTCTTCGGATAGTTCACTTGTTTATCATGCTGCAAACTTTCGGCTGCTTGACTAAATAACCGAGAATTTCCGGATAGTAAGTGACATAAGATTTCTGTTTTGCCAAAACCAATTCGAGAAGCATATTCATACTGCATAGGCCCAGGCACGAGCGCATACGAAAAATAGCGTTTTTTATAAATCCATTTAATCAAACGCGAGCCGATCTGCTGCCGTAACGATCCAGTCCACTGCGTATCTAGTCCAACAACGATAGGCGTGCCCAGTGCTTTTAATTTTTGGATAACGGGTAAATATCCCTTGTCCATCCATCCAGACACATAAACCAAATCAGGAGACAAGGCTTCTGCAAAATCTAACAATCCCTGCTGGGTAAAGGTCGAACGCTGATGGTATTTCACACCAGAGGCGGGATCGGGTACAAAGGGCGTCAACTTATTCTGATTCCAGTGCACTACGTCAACAGAGGCTTCATAGTGTGTCACCAGCCGTTCAAAAATCGGCAAGTTGTAGCCCATAACTTCGGTGTATAGATAAAGGACTTTCATCCGCTCAATCCGTACCGTGTGAAAAAATCAACGATTGATAGATGCGCAAGGTTTCTTGCGCGCAGCGCTGCCAGGTAAAATCTTGTAGTCTGGCCTGTCCTTTTTGACGCAACTCATTCGCACGTTCCGTTGAAAAAAGTACTCGCTCAAGTGCAAACGCCATCGCATCGATACTTTCAGGATCAAAAAATTCTGCGGCGGAGCCGATGATCTCAGGCATTGAACTGCGATCACTACTCACCACAGGACAATTGTGAGCCATTGCTTCAAGAGGCGGTAAACCAAAGCCTTCATAAGTCGAAGGATAAACAAAAGCGGCGGCTCCTGAGTAGAGTAAGCCTAAGTCGTCGTCACTGCCACCTAATTGTCTGATCTGTGAGGGAGCAAAACCGAGTTGCCGAATCAATGCCTGCTCTTGCTCTGAAAAATCATTGCCCCCGAACGCGATTAAATCAAAATCTTGTCTGATTAGGGCAGAAGCCGCGATGGCCTTGAGTAGTCTTGAGAAATTTTTATATCCGCCTCGCAAACCGACATAGAGTAAATAGGGGCGAGGGTGTTTGGGATGAGCTAATTGTTGACTCTCTATATTATTTTTATCTATGGACCTTGGCACATCACATCCAAGGTGAATCACAGAGGTTTTTTGTTTGGGGATATCAAACAACCGCAACAAATCCTGCCTGGTATGCTCTGAAATACACAGCACATGATCTGCCCTGATAACAGCTGCAAATTTTGCGCTTGCTCTCAAGTCAGCCTCTGTCCCTTGTTTTTTCTCCAGCTCAAGTTCGCTAATCATGTCAAACACGGTAACGACTCGCGGACAGTTTTTTTGGTTCCTGGTCAGTGAAAATAGCGGCCCCGTTGTCTTGAACGAAAAATAAGTCTCATGAACAAGGTCCGGATGCCAGGTACGCATCATCGAACTCGACAGCAACCCATTCACACCAACGAACAAACCTGCAGTCTTGGGAGGATAGTCCTTAACACGATAACCATGAACGACGGCTTTGGGCAGAGCATCCAAATACTGATTACGGTAAAGCGGCGCAAAGATACCTACGTCCTGTGTCAAGGCAAGCTCTTGTGCAAGACGACAAAAATAGCGAGAAATACCTCCGGTTTTTTGAAGACAAAATGCCTGATGATCGTATGCGATACGCATTGAAGTTATCTTTTGAGCAGTTTTCTAAGTTTGCGTAATTGCCTTTCCACAAACGATGGTGCGATCTGATCGTCTGAAATAAACTGATCCCCATAGGGATCTGCTAAAACAAAATCGGGATGGATCAGCGGAAACTCTATCGGTTGGATCGGCATGTTGGCGTGTATTCCAATTTCATGAGTATGCGTCGCACCGGGACCAAAGCCAATATTTGAAATCAGGTTTACATTCGGCACGATTTGCAGCATGCCATTGATCAGCGCGGCAAATGTCCACTGGCAATCCCAGGTATCCAAGGATCCGTCATAAACAGCATCGAAGGAGTGACGCCAGTAAGCCTGCTCGCCTGGTTTACTGAATAATGCCTCTAGCCAACCTTGCTCTCTAAAGCATGGCCACAATTTCATTTCGCGATCATAGTGTTTCCACGCACGACGCCAGGTTGCCCACCCCCAGATGTGTGTATAGCGCGAAAAATAATAGCTCCCCGTACCCCGCGTTTTACCAAATTGAAGATTCCCACCCGACACCATTCCAACGCGCTCGTGATCGCGATAACGTTCGAGCATTTCTTCACAAAATCTGAAAAAGCTTTGTTCGGGCAAACAGTCGTCTTCGAGAATAATGGCTTCTTCGACTTGCTCAAAAACCCAGTCGATTCCGCTAGAGACACGCATTTTGCAACCCATATTGGATGTCGCGAAATGCGTGAGCACCTCACAATCCCAATCAACCTTTTCAATAACGGCACGTGTTTGAGCACATTTCTCTTCCTCGCCAGGCCGATCGTCGCGCGGACCGTCAGCGACCACCAGTAATTTAGGTGGCTTAGCCTTAGCGATCGCATCGAACACACGTTGAGTCGTATCGGGTCGATTAAAAATCAGTAAGGCAACTGGAGTATTGAGCTTGAAATCCGACATATGGTCTCGATATTTTTAATGCGCTTCGTCTGTCATGCATTTCCGAATAAAAGAAACTAATCTGTCCTGAACAACGCTTGGGCTGATATCCTGACGATAGATATCGAATTTTTTCTTAAGCGCTGGTAGATGCTCAAGCGCTTCAAGTCCTGCAAGCATTGAGCGTGCATCCTCTTGTTTGACTGCAAGCCCAATACCGTATTGTTGCACCCTACTCGCCATTAAAGTGCCTTCGGTTACAAGGATCGTTTTTTCAAAATAGGCGGCCTTGGACAGCATATTGCTACTGCGGTCAAAATCACGATAAACCGCAAAGATCACATCTGACAAAAAAATCATCTCATTGAACGATCGCTCATCAGACAGATACTCAGACCAGATGAGCAAATTTTCTGGGGGCTGGGCCTGAACTCTGCTCAATGCTTCTTCATCTTCTTTCAATAGATTGTTTTTATTAATGCGTCCGATTTGTACAAAAAACCATTTATTGGCATCGGCGAGTGCAACCAACTCAAGCCAGCGAGAAAGGTTTTTTTGTTTACCAATCGAGCCTCCCAGAAAAACAATCTTTCTTCCTCGCGCGCGACCTTTCAACTGCTCTGCGAGTGCGCTTTCCTTCTCAGGCAGACCTGTCTCGGTGATGTCAGGTAAAAATTCGAAGTGACGCTCTGGCATCCTTTGCTGATATCGAAGGCGAGCCACCTCATCCAAAAGTAAGCTACCTCTATAATTTTTTAATTGGTAATAGCCTTCCACAGGATTAGTACCCGGCGTGATGCACAAACCTATCCAAGGTAGATTTTCTTTCAAACTAAAGTTCTGCCAGCTCGCGAAGTCTGGTGCGTATGCATCCACGTACATGTTCAACACACCGGCAATGTCGTTTGGATATTGTTCGATGAGCTGATTGACACGTCGACAAAAAACCTGTGGATCCAAATGTATGGCGCTTGAAGTCTGATGGCCGACGATGGCAGCCTTTACTGCACTACGTTTTCCCAAGCAGGCTTGATATAAAAGCTGAAGCATGCGCTGTAGAACATTGAGCAACCATGAGAGCAATACCTCTCCTTTTTGGTTTTTCCGGAAGCGTCTTGCATCACAGTACGCATTCCATCTGTACCAGAGCAGCCGCAATCGTGACCTTAAACTCAAAGACTTGTCCTCAATGCTCAGTATAGTCAAGCCCTTCAGGACACAACCTTTTTGTGTCAATTTTTGCTCAAGTCCTTTGGGGTCGTTTGTGACTGCGATGACCGGCCAATTCACTTGAAGCAGTAATTCGACAAACAGGGCATGCCAGGAGTCGAGATGTCCTTCGTTAGAGATCGGGTTATAGACGATCAGCTGTTTCATCGTTACTGACGACCTCTACGTACTTTTCCAGACTGCTGACGTGCCGCTTCATACACCTCAAAATATTGCGCAACGATCACACCAGGCGAATAGCGCTCCACGGCGAGTTGCCTGGCTGTTTGAGACAGTGCATGCCAGCGCTCTTGATCTTCAAGCAACCACAAGATGCCTTGAGCAAGCTGATCCGTGTCGAAGGCGGGAGCCAGCCAGCCATTTTGCTCTTGCAGCACAATATCCGGTAATCCACCAATATTGAATGCGACAACTGGTGTACCACAAGCATTTGCTTCGACTGCAGTATTGGGTAAATTATCCTGCCTGGAGGGTACAGCCATCACATCAGCCGCTGAATAAATTAGCGCCATGATGTAATCGTCGCGCACGGGACCAAGCCAATGAACAGGGCAGGGCCATTGCTCAGCTTTGACGTCGACTGGTTGATATTGACCAAAGATCAACACCTCAATTTGCTCAGACGTCTTCTTTGCTTGCTTTCGATTAGCCTCAGACTGCTCATGAGCGACTTTACCCATCGCTCGTTTCAGCAAATCTTCACCTTTTAAATGCGGCATCCCTCCTGCCGATCCTGCCAGTACATATTTCTTGTGTGGATCCAGCCCAATTGAAGCGCGCGCAAAATCCTTGGGATAAGGGCGCCACAAATGTTGCATTTCCAAGGGATTAGGTATCACATGCACCGGCGTCTCTTTAAACAAGGCGCTTTCACGGACACAACCAGCCAGCCAGCGACCTGGTGTCACAAGCTGAAATTTCTGCTGCGCCCATGCGATACGCTTGCTTTCCCATGCCTGTCGATTCAAGTCCGGGCCGGCTTCACCTGAAGGGCGATTTCCAGCCAGATAGCCTTGCCTGAATCGTGAAACCGGTTCATCTGGTGCGACGTGCTCACCACCGCAAAAAGCCCACATATCGTGCAAAGTCCAGACAAGAGGCTTGGTTAGTTTGCCAATATCTTGAATAGACAGCAGATTCACAATCCAGTGCAGATTCAGCACATCAGCTTGGCTTTGATTGAGTTCTTGCAACAAACCTGCGCTCACCCGCCCAAAGGAGTGCATAATCGGATTATCCGTTTTAAAGCCGCGTGTCGAATACTCACGCCACTTCGTTTGGATACGATTTTTTATTTTTTCTTGTAGGCTGCGTGGTGCACGACCGGCGATCACACGATCATTTGCAGTTTGGTGCCTCAGCACGCGCATCGTACTTTCAATACCATTCAAAGAACACGCAACGTGCAGACGGTATGCCGCACGCGAGGCGCCGCCGCTGAAATCATCGGTCGAGAGCTGTGTGACTTTCATGAGCGAACCTCAACATGCTGAGTCAAACCGTTCTTTAAATAATGTATGAAGCGGTGCTGAAGTGCCTCAATACTAAAATCATTTCGATAGGATAAAAAGCAGTCACGCATCTGCGCGCATTGTTCCTCACCCACTAGCAATTCTAGAGCGGCCTGCATTTGTGGGACATCGTCCTCTGCTACAGCACATCCGATCCCGTAGGCAGTCACGCGCTGTCCCATTAAAAAGTCTTTCGCAACAAGAATCGGTCGGTCAAACGCTGCCGCTTTGCCCAGCATATTGCTACTGATTCTAAAATTGCGATAAACCGCAAACAAAACATCCGACAATTGAATGATTTCATTAAATGTTTTTTCGTCGGGTAAATATGCAGGATGAATGAACAGATTTTCTGGCATGACCTGTATGACACGCTGACGCGCAGCGATATCATCTGGTGTCAGACTATTTTCGTACACTTCGCCAATCTGCAAAAAAAACCATTTTGCCGGGTCAGCGCGCTGGATTAACTCATACCAGCGCGCAAGATTTTTTCCCCCGCCAATCGTTCCACCAAGAAAAACGATTTTTCGACCTTTCGCAAGCGCTTTAATTGCTTGAGCGATATCGCTTGGTTGGGAAGGCAATGCTGACTCGGTGATGTCCGGCAAATACTCAAACGTCATGTGTGGCAGGCTTGCGCGGTATTGCTCGCAAATAGTTTCGTCCAGGAAACACATCCCGATCAGCTTAGGGCTTTGGTAATAGGACTCTGTCGCGCCTTGGCTTGGCACAAAGCGAATGCCAGACCAAGGGAATTGACAGAGATCATCAAAGGCTTGCCAACTCGCTTCATCTGTCCTGTACAAATCCATGTACATATTAAAGACGACCTCTGGCTGCCACTTTGTATGTTGGAGTGCCTTGTGGACTCGCTGCGCAAACTCAAGCGGATTTAGATAATTGGCTTCGGGATCATCTTGGTCGCTTGTTTTTTCCTGCTTAAAAAACCTTTTTAAGCGCCCAAGAATCCTTTGTACAAATGTTCGACGTAAATCATCCCAAGGAAGAATCTGTAAACAAGAAGATGTTGCCAAACCTTTGTCTGCTAGACGCATGCGCAAATCATCCACATCGGGGGTGATTGCAATCACACACCAGCCATTTTGAAGCAAAAACGAAACGAACAAAGCATTCCACGAGTCAAGATGACCATGTCCGGAAATCGGGTTGTAAACGAGAATGCAGGGGCCGGTTGGCTTCATGAGGCGACAACCTTCTGATACCAGAACTCAAGCAATACCAGTTTGTAGGTAAAAAATAACTCTGTCCATCCCCGCTTGGGAAACTCGGTGCACAGTAAATCTATTTTCGTGGCGTCGAGTATCCCTGCGGACACCAACTGACCATCGCGCAAAACGTGCCCATAGCGGGAGACCACACCTGAGAGCCACTCTCGCACAGGCGGCTGGAAACCCGCTTTGGGTCTCGTTAGGACATCATCTGGGACGACACCTTTTAATGCAGCTCTCAGCCATGCTTTTTGACTGAGGCCATGGTCAGGATGCGTTGCGCGCAAATCCATCACAAGTTGAATTAAACGCACATCCAAGAATGGCATGCGCGTCTCAACACCGACAGCCATGCTGACGCGATCACCTAGTGACAAACAATTAGAGGTCAACCACGTCTCAAACAACAGGCGAATCACGGCGGCAGGAACCTTTTCACGCGACCGCAAGCCAATCGCTGTTGGCTTGAAGGGATTAAAACGATCAAGCGTCCGCATCGTAGAACCATATACTGCCTGCTTGAGTACGAATGGTCCGTCAAACTCTGGATGCAGCATGTAGTACATCAACTGATCTTGCGGCTGATGCGTATCCCCAAGTTTTTGCAAAATACCTGCCCAACGCCGGATTTCAGGATGGGCGTGAGGATAATGTGAAACTTTCACTAGAAATTTTTGCGCGCTCGCAGAACCAAGCCAGTTGGCAATTTGTTTGATACTGGGATGATCAATCACACGCTGGTTCATCTGTACCGCTTGCGTCACATAGGGGTAGCCCCAGAAAACCTCATCGCCGCCAATCCCCGACAGCATGACTTTGATCCCTTGGTCAGCGGCAGCGCGCGGAACAGAATAGTGACCAAACGCCGCAGGATCAGCAATGGGCTCATCCATGATGCCGACAAGTTCTGGAAAGAACTCAACAAAACTATCCACGGGCAACTCGACCTCGTGAACAATCATACCTAGCGACTCAGCTAAGGCACGCGCCTGTTCTCTTTCATCGTAGGGGGGGCGTCCCGGATAGCCCACGCAAAAGGCATGCATGGGCTCGGGGTAGTTTTTTTGCGCAAATACGGCGATTGCACCTGAGTCCACACCGCCCGAAAGCGCAATGCCAACTGGCACGTCCGATCGCAACGTCATCTTGACCGCTTCTTCGACGCCATCGCGGATCAGGGACAGGATCTCGCGCTGATCCACACCTGTCGGCTTGATGCGACTGGCTTGTCCATAGTCGAGCGAGTTCGACACCTGTTCTGTTGCAGCCTCGACTGACCAGTATTGGACGGGTGCCGCCAGCCAATCCTCAACACCTATCAGCATGGTATGACCTGCAGGCAACTTATGCACACCCTTCAATAAGGTGTAAGGCTCAGGTACATACTGATAATGTAGATACATATCAATCGCAGACGGATCCAGTTCAGGACGCTCGTCAACCAAAGGTAACAATGCCTTTAACTCAGATCCAAAAACCAGTCTTTGCTGATTGAAATGATAGAAAAGTGGTTTTTCTCCACATCGGTCCCGGCCCAGAAATGCTGTATGCGCTTGGTGATCCCAGATCACAAACGCGAACATCCCCCGAAACCTGTCGACACAGTGCCGCCCCCAAACTTTATAGGCGGTGAGCAATACTTCAGTATCGGAGTGGCTGGTAAAGATTTCGCCCAGGGATTCAAGCTCTGCACGCAGTTCAAGATGGTTGTATATCTCACCGTTGTACGTCACGACACAGCGACCATCCTGACTCAACATCGGCTGGTGCCCAGCCTGCGTCAAATCAATAATCGATAATCGCGCGTGACCTAACTGTACGTGTTCGTCGGTATAGAAACCCGTGCCATCCGGCCCTCTATGCGCAAGCCTGGACAACTCTAGTTCGGTTAAAGGCGCTCTCGTTGCGGCCTGGCGATGGATGACCCCGAGTATCCCGCACATATCAGCCCCGCAGCCCAAAAAATTTTTGTGTCGCTTGCCGAATTTTTTTTAGCAACCATTGTGGTGCTCTAAGCAACTGGTCGCGCCGTCGCCTGAGTCGGCTTCGTATTCTGTCGGGGTGATCTCGACCACCAAAATTCTGATTAAAAACATGACGGTCAGCCAACGCATCTTGCCTGACGGCGACTGGATGCGTGAGCGGACCAAGAGGATGAACAGGCATCCCCTCTTCATCACCCGTTAATATCGTATGCGTCGCATCAGGTCCAAAGCCAATATTGGTCACGAGGTTAACATTAGGTGTGGCAGTCAAGCCTCCGTGATACCAAACACAAGCCGTCCATTGATAATCCCAGGTGTCAATCTCACCACGTGCGACGCGATCGAGAAGATCAGACCATACTTTGCGCTCGACCTGATCTGCTGTCTTGAGTCGCCAGTCCTCAGACTGCTTCCATTGTGGCCAGAAAGGAATATCCACACGATAGTTCTGCCAACAACGACGCCACGTAGCCCAGCCCCAGCAATGGTTGTATTTTGAAAAATAGTAAGCGGCATCTCCACGCCTTTTACCATTCTGAAAGTTATTGCCCGTAATGACCCAGACGCGAGGATCCTCGGCATAGCGATCCAGCAGCGCATCACAGTAAGGAAAGAAATCTTCGTTGGGAACGCAATCATCTTCTAAAACGATTGCGCGTTCAACTTGCTCAAATACCCAGTCCAGTCCGCTACTGACCCGATGCTTGCACCCCATGTTTTTGTCTGCGTAATTGCGCAGAACCTCACAAGGCCAATCTATATTTTCAACGATGGCTCTCGTCTCGCGACAACGGTCAGCGTCAGTAGGATGACCCTCTCGCGGGCCATCTGCAATGATCAATAATTTGGATGGGCGTTGCGCGCGTATAACAGCAAAAGTCTCACGCGTATGGCGTGGTCGATTAAAAATGATGTAAGCAATAGGGCTGTTAGTCATCGATTAAAGTGTGTTCGCGCAAGAATCAGGCTTGCGCATATCGAGTCAAAAAGTCCTGATAAGCCACTACCAGTCCTGCCTCGAGCTCAACCGTTGCTTTCCAGCCTAACGCATTCAAGCGCTGACTATCCATCAACTTGCGAGGTGTACCATCCGGTTTGGTTGTATCAAAAGCAATCTGACCTTGATAACCAATCACTTTGCCCACGGTATGCGCCAACTGCGCGATCGTAATGTCAGAGCCAAATCCAACGTTTATATGACTTTGCATGGGGCTAGTGTGCTGATCATAAATATTTTTTGCAAGATTCATAACGTAAACGCTCGCTGAAGCCATATCGTCTACGTATAGAAATTCGCGAAATGGTTTGCCTGACCCCCAGATCGTGACAACCGGGGCATTTGAGGTTTTTGCTTCGTGAAAGCGACGAATCAGCGCAGGAATGACATGGGAATTTTCCGGGTGATAGTTGTCGCCCGGTCCGTAGAGGTTGGTCGGCATGACGCTACGATAATCCACGCCATGCTCAGCACCATACTGTCGGTTATAGCTTTCGCAAATCTTGATACCGGCAATTTTTGCAACGGCGTACGGCTCGTTGGTGGGCTCAAGAAATCCGGTCAGTAGCGCGCTTTCAGCCATCGGCTGGGGAGCCAGTTTTGGATAAATGCAACTGCTTCCAAGAAACAGAAGTTTTTTCACTCCATTCCGAAACGCCGCATCAATCACGTTTGCCTGGACCATCAGATTGTCGTAGATAAATTCGGCAGGATAAGCATTATTGGCATGAATACCTCCAACTTTTGCAGCTGCCAAATAAACCTGATCAGGCTTTTCTTCTTGGAAAAAGGCGCGGACAGCTGCTTGATCCGTCAAGTCAAGCTCAGCATGCGTGCGACCGACAATCCTGTCCGGATCGTGGCCTTGGGCGACAAGCTGCCGCACAATGGCAGAACCGACCATTCCGCGATGACCTGCAACATAAATTTTGGGCATACTGTTATGATTAGCCATGATTGAGATCGCTGAAAAGTCTGATGTTCATTTCAAGAGTAACTGTCATCACAGTTCTCAACACTTGGTCGCCAGGCGCAACCTGGGGATCACCCATTTAAAGTGAACCAGCCTTGCATATACGAATGCATAAATGAGACCGCAACCGATAAAAGCGATAATCAAAGCCACGGTATTTTTTCTGTAAATCAATGCTAGCACTGCCGGGATGATGGCATATAGCAGCATCAATGGACACACGGCAGCATTTTGTAATGCTGGCGACTGATCGGCGAGCCACTTGCGCATCACTCGTGACCACACCAGGCTATGCAAGTGCAGGCGGTCGGGGTGTCCAAGCCTGAGCGTCCTCGCTTGACGTCGAGCCATGGAGAACAACACTTCGAAAACGGGATACCCACAGGCGAGCAACGGAGCCCAGGGTGAGATACCGGGATTACGCATCGCCACCATGACAGCTAGCCACCCAAGCAAAAACCCAAGGAGGTACGCACCACCATCACCAAGGAAGATTTTACCTGAGGGGTAGTTGACGAGTAAAAAGCCAAAGGTCGCCCCACCGACAATAAAACAAATTTTGGCCATCTCTGCATCACCAGACAGAAAGGACATGAAGCTTAGAGTTGCAAGCAGCACAAGAATCGTGGAGCCTGCCAGGCCATTTAAACCATCAATAATATTGATCGCGTTGGTCACGCCGCCGACAGCAAAGGCTGTGAATAATACTGATACCGGCAGAAAAGCCAGCACGGCATCAAGACCAGGCACACCAATACGCGTCAGGCTGTAACCGGTAAGCCACCAGGCCAACACTGCACTGAAAAAGGTCGCAAACAATCGTTCACTGACCCGGCCACGCTTAGTGAGGTCCTCGAGCACTCCGGCAAAAAAGGCCGGGAGTGCTGCGAGCAGCATAGGTCCCAGTAAAACGGTCACCTCACGAGGCGTAAAAAACAAACTAACAGCAAGGCCGATCAGGATCGCCAAGCCACCTATGCGCGGGGTCGGCTCGTCATGTATTTTTTGAACACCTGCCTCGGAGTCTAGAGTGTGCTGTCCATGCCACCCTTTGGTCAGCACAATGCCCAGGCAAATCGCAAAAGTGGCGATGCCCGCGGTTGTTAATGCAAGGTGAGGGATAGCAAAAACCACTGTTCGTCATGCCTTGGGGTCAAACCTTAAGATCATAACATGTTCATTTTGGCTTCAAACGTGAGATTTTTTTCGTAGGTTATTGATTTATCGAGTTTTTATTGCCGAAACGTCATGACCATGCTGACTTAAAACCTCGAGCCAGAACTCGGCCCCATACCTTTCCCACGCATGGCAGCCAAAAGGCAGTTGCTGGTGATTCAGTTCATACAACACGTCGGGGTAAGCCTCAAAAGCGAAGGCAACCGCGTCGAGTGGTTTGGGAACTGTAAAAAAGGTGCATCGGGGAGAAACAAACAGCCCCCAAAAAACATCCTCATTGACGTTTAAATTGATCTGGATATTTCGATAGAGTAGAGAAAAATAATCTTTAAAAAAGCGGTACGTATTGGAAATCCAGTTCCCTGGCCAGGTTTCCATCAGAGTATTCCTAAAAATGCGTGGTCGGGATAAAACTTTCAAAAAATGTGCGATGTTGCGCAATGAATAGCCACCGTTGCCGACTGTTGTCAGCTTTAAAGGTAAAGTTGGTTGTGTAAACCCCTCAAACCAGGGCGCCCCAATGTACGAATAGCCCCTGTCCGCCCAGAAATTAAGCTCATCCTTAAAAACAAGTGCATCCGTTTGCACCAAGAGCATGTACTGATATGAGGAAAAAGCCTCATAAAACCGTGCCGACAGCATCAAGCGGTTATAGCCATCGATGCTGGCAAAGTATTGATTATCAAAAGTTTTAAAGCGAAGCTTGTTGTCAAACCGCTTGACTAGCTCGACAAAACCTTGAGTGAGACTTTTAGGTCCGACCAGATATATGTCGTGATTGGTCATGATATGGACAGTGGTGCGAAGCGAATAAGCCTCACGCACGCTCATCTCCATCCGGTAAATAGGAATAACGACAACGTGGCGCGATTGAGTTGTGTTCAATTTCAATGCCGCTTGAGTCTAGGGCTTGCCCTTGAGTACCCGGATGATCTTATTTTTGACTCGTATCGGAAATTTCAGCAATCTTCGTGGAAATTTTTGATACAGGCCACCAAGCAAATGGTCAAAGACATATTGATCCGCCACCAGATTCTGCGCAACTTGGGTAGGATGCGTGATGGGACCGAGCGGCTTGACTGGCGTACCGGGCTGATCTTCGTCGGCAAGTGTATGGGTTCCATCTGGTCCTATACCGATATTTGTCACGAGATTGACTCTGGGAGTCACAGTCAACCCACCGTGGTACCAAAGGCACGTCATCCAGGGATACGCCCAGGAATCTATCTTTTTCACGTAAATGCGATCAAAAATATCAATCCAGTAAGCTTGCTCGTAGGGATCAGGGGTCTTTTCGCGCCAGTCAGCCGACAGCTTCCATTCCGGCCAAAATCGAATATCGCCGTCAAACTGGGACCAGGCACGTTTCCAGGTCGCCCAGCCCCAACAGTGTCCGTACTTTGAAAAATAGTATGACGCATCGCCGCGTTTTTTACCATTCTGATAGTTATTACCAGTGACCGTCCATACTCGCTCGTCGTCCTTGTAGCGCTCGAGCATCTCGGCGCAAAACGGAAAAAAGTCTGGATGCGGCAAACAGTCATCTTCGAGAATAATGGCGCGGTCAACGTGCTCAAACACCCAGTTCAGCCCACTTGAAACTCTTTTCTTGAGACCCAGGTTCTGAGGTGCAAAATTGCGATATACCTCGCAAGGCCAGTCAATGGCCTCTACGATTTCGCGCACAGCCTGACAGCGTTCGGGGTCTGTCGGATGCCCGGGTCGCGGCCCATCCGCTATTAAAAACAGGCGGGCAGGACGTGCCGCCTGAATAGCGGCAAACGTCTCGCGGGTATGGCGCGGCCGGTTAAAAATGATGTAAGCAATCGAAAGATCATTCATACGAAGATTGTAGCCCCGAGTCGCTTCAAACATGCTCTCCTGCTAAGACAGCGTTTATACTCGCCTCGATGATCGAGAACCTGAAAAAGACCGAAAAAAAGGGTGCAAAGGCTAAATAATGAACACATCTCGCAAAGGGCTGATTTTGGCTGGGGGCTCTGGCACCCGGCTGTACCCCGTGACACAAGCAGTTTCCAAGCAGCTTATGCCGGTTTATGACAAACCCATGGTGTATTACCCGCTCACAACGTTGATGTTGTCAGGCATACGTGATGTTTTACTCATTTCAACTCCTCACGATACACCCCGTTTTGCTGAACTGCTGGGTGATGGCTCCCAATGGGGCATGAGTATTCAGTATGCGGTTCAGCCAAGTCCCGATGGCCTTGCCCAGGCCTTTATTATTGGCAAAGACTTCATCAAAAATGATGCGAGCGCGCTTGTCCTGGGTGACAACATTTTTTATGGCCATGATCTAGTCCGAAAATTACAATCTGCGAATGCGCGGATCAACAATGCGACTGTCTTTGCTTATCACGTCCCGGATCCTGAGCGCTATGGCGTGGTCGAATTCAATAAAAATATGCAGGCCTTGAGCATCGACGAAAAGCCTAAACACCCTAAAAGTAACTACGCGGTGACAGGGCTTTATTTTTATGACAATCAGGTCTGCGACATAGCGGCACAGATCAAACCGAGTGCGCGTGGTGAGCTCGAAATCACGGATGTCAATCAGCATTATCTTGATATGGGGCAACTGACTGTTGAGATCATGGGGCGAGGGTTTGCCTGGCTGGACACAGGCACGCACGATAGCCTGCTAGAGGCGGCAAGCTTCATCGCTACACTGCAAAAGCGGCAAGGTCTTCAGGTTGCCTGTCCGGAGGAAATCGCCTTTGGTTTGAAATGGATTGATGCCGGACAAGTTCAAAAGCTGGCGCAACCATTGATCAAGTCTAATTATGGTCAGTATCTGATGAATCTGATTAAGAACGTCTGAAGGTCAATATCCCATGCCTTATCATGTCACACGGACCCCGCTCGACGGAGTCTTAATTCTTGAACCGACTGTCCACGGTGACGAGAGAGGCTTTTTTTTCGAAAGCTTTAATCAGCGCGATTTTTTAAACGCAACGGGTATTGACGCTCACTTTGTGCAAGACAATCACAGCCGAAGTGCTCGAGGCGTTCTTCGAGGTATGCATTACCAACTCGAACAAATTCAAGGCAAGCTTGTGCGCGTGACACAAGGTGCTGTCTTTGATGTCGCGGTGAACATGCAGCGCGGTCACCCTCAGTTTGGTCAATGGGCGGGCGTTCATCTGACGGGTGAAAATAAGCGTCAGGTCTGGATACCTCCAGGCTTTGCACATGGCTTTGTCGTACTAAGCGATCAAACTGACTTCTTGTACAAAACGACTGGCTATTACTCGCTACCTCATGAACGTAGCGTGCTCTGGAACGACCCTGAGATCGGAATCGACTGGCCAATCGACTTTGAACCGACATTAGCCGCAAAAGATATATCTGCCTGCCAACTGAAAGACGCCGACCTTTTTGAATAATCGGCCACCGAGACGGATACAAGATGACTGTTTTGACTAGACCGTGTGAAACATGGGGGAAAAATACTCTTTCTCTCGTGGGCGTACTCATCTCTGCACTCACACTAGTCGTCGTGCTTTTCAACATGTTTGTAAACATGAAAGGCCTCCCATCTCCGTACCGCATGACGATCTCTGTTTTGTTGTTTGCGTTGGCTTTTATGGTGACAACATTCAACAAGAACCTGGGCCTGCGGGTATGCCTTTTTCTATTGCCCTTACTTCCGAACCTGACCTTTCAAATTCTTTCCTATACCGGATATGGTCGCATTCTTCATCAGGATACCTCCGGCTTTGATCTACTCTCCGGATTTATCTGCGGCGCGCTGATGAATCATTTTTTTGTATTGCGTACACAACCGCGCGTGGCGATCATGCCTTGGCCAGCAGGTCTTTTATTGTTGATCGTCACTCTCTCTGTCGTTTTAGCCATCTCAAGAAACCTGGCGCAATCCTCCGCACTGCCTCATTTTTCTGCGTTGCTTTATTCCCTAACGCATATCCGCTCCCTTGGCTGGCACGACGACTATCGACCGCTGTTTGACTGGGTTGCCTATGGCCTAGCGCTTGGTTTTTTTGCAATGCTACTGCCTGTATTAAAAGACACGACCGAACGAAATCGACTTGTTTTTATGCCAATCATCGCAGGTGTACTGCTTGCTGCCGTTGTCGGTCTAATACAGAATCGCTATGGCCTTGGCTTGACCCTTTCGCAAATGCATTTTCGAAGTACCCATATGTCTTATGGACAGGATCCCTTTGGGTTTTCCGCCGTTGGTTTTCAGCCAGATATTCACGCGTTTGCCGGACACCTCATGCTGGGCGCTGTGGGTATGTTGGGGTATTGGTACAGCTGCAAAGATC
>JACCDH010869880.1_pt1 | contig 25145 bp, 31 predicted proteins | sample 7442481 | NCBI WGS metagenome assembly JACCDH01 (sample SAMN15323433, study PRJNA562643) | freshwater metagenome | isolation source: river surface water | place: USA:Blue River Watershed | collected 2017-08-15 | reverse complement strand
AGAATTTTCCTGGAATCCAAGTCGACAAAAAAAGGTTTCCCAAAAAAAAATGTTGACCGACCAGAGATTGTGCAAGAAAAAAAATGCAACTACTTTTTTTTTGAGGGGTCGAGTTTTTTAACACAAGTTTGACAGGAACATTCTTTTCTACATTTTAAAAAGTTGGAGAATTTTCCTGGAATCCAAGTCGACAAAAAAAGGTTTCCCAAAAAAAAATGTTGACCGACCAGAGATTGTGCAAGAAAAAAAATGCAACTACTTTTTTTTGAGGGGTCGAGTTTTTTTAACACGAGTTTGACAGGAACATTCTTTTCTACATTTTAAAAAGTTGGAGAATTTTCCTGGAATCCAAGTCGACAAAAAAAAGGTTTCCCAAAAAAAAATGTTGACCGACCAGAGATTGTGCAAGAAAAAAATACAACTACTTTTTTTTGAGGGGTCGAGTTTTTTTACACGAGTTTGACAGGAACATTCTTTTCTATACATTTATGCGGGAAAAAAATTATCTCTAAGAACAACAAATTTGGCAGTTCTGTTCAATGAAGATTTGCTCGTATTTCCTTGTGCCGTGTTGTCAACAAGAGTTATTTTTTGGTGTCACGACAACGCATCACAAACAAGATAATAAACCACAAATTACTTTTTTGGGGAACAAAGGAACGTGTGTTTAAAACCAATGGTTTTAGCACAAAATGAGAGGAACAAAAAAAAAGAAAATCCGAGATGAAGGTTTTTTTGTGGATCTTGACGATTTTTCTGGTTCTCGGATACGCTGTTTTAATATTGCAAATGACGAATATTTTTCCGAACCGCGCTTATCATAGATTAGAGGGCGTGATCACGGAACCAGGGGTTGTGTCCGGGGTTGCCATTCAATTAGCGTCCGACGGGGGCCTGGCCGTTGATGCGGAAGGCGGCCTCGGTTTGTCGCCGGTACCCTCAAAAAGTATTTTAGCAAACGCGTCCGCGGATCAAACCTCACCACCGCGTCCGTTGCAATTACCGACGAATTCGGTTCTTGTTTCCGACCAGAACGGTCTTGCGGCTCGTACAGCTCTGTTGCCTAGTCAAGTACTTATGTTCGATGGGGTCGACATAAAATGGGGGGATCCATCGAGTGTGGCAAGTCCTTCGTTGGCGACTGCGCATGTGCTCGTGGGATCGGATATAGGGGTCGCGACCCCGCAACGCCTGACCGGGGATTTAACCATGGACAGTTCCGGGGTCACGACCATCGTTAACAACGCGGTCACGGGCCCGAAACTAGCACCTGGCGCGATCACCAACGACAAAATACGGGCAGGTCGCGATCGACAAGTGCTTACCAGTTTTGACGGCGAGGCGCAATGGCGAGACCCGGAGTTTACAAGAATGATCAAAACAGGGGCGGCCAGTTCGTCGGCGAGCGTCGTAACCGTGCTTGGGGCCCATACGTTTGACATCTCGGGTCTACTCCTCGTCAACGGTCATTCTGTGGACATCGAAGTCTTTGGTCAGTGTAGCGCAAGCGCAACCACCGTCGCTATAGGAATTATGATTTCCGATGGCAACACAGAGACGCCATACCTTCTCACTCTTGGTGTATCTTCGGTTTTTATATGGAAGCTAACGGGCTACGTTGTACGTTCCTCGAGTACTACAGGCGCCGTGTTCATTACGATCGTCGGCGAGGAGGTTGGTACGAGCCGATTTTTAATACTTGGCTTGGACTGGTCAGGGGATGTGTCCGTCTCCGTCGTGTCAAGGGCAGACGCTTCCGAGACCTCTACTCAGGCGGTGACCTGTTTCTGGTCGTCGGCGACAGTCATTCGCCCTTTCATTTAGCGCGCACGACCAACCCGCGCACGACCAACCCGCGAATGATCAGCATGGTCAAGGTTTGTAGAAACCAACGATGTCGAATGATTTTGTTCAAAATTTGGTGAATCGCATCGGAAGGTCGAGTGTTTACACGGGCACGTAGGTCCTCGAAACTGATTGGTTCCGCCAAAGTCTCCCAGTAATCGTGCAAAGATTCCGACATAGGGCGTATTATGATAAAGTCGTCCATCATGTGACGAAAAAGACCAAAAACCAAGTTTGTTTTAAGCGTCCGATTGAGAAAAAAAAGTCCAACGGGAAAGGTTATTGTTCGGTTTTTTTTTGAGAGTGTATACAAAAAAAAGAGAGCGCACGCAAAAGTAACGATGGCGGAAAAACCAAAGCAAGATATTGCTACATTTTCGTTTGGGTTTATAACGTCTCTAGAAGGTTTACACAAGTATTCTCGTATCTGGGTATTTGTGGTGTTTAGTCTAGTGTTTTTGGGGATTGCAAGCACCCTTGTACTTGCCACAAATCCGTGTGCCGGACAGGCCGCAGTTGTTCTCGGATGGGTAACACTTGCTATTTACTCACTCGTGTTTGCCGGCTTCGTTTACATGGTCGTGAACAAAGACAAGATGTTGATCGTTGCCGAAAACGTCATAAGGTTTTTAAAAGGAAACGACGATGCTGCCAGTGAACAATCCGATGTCCAGATTCCTCCAACAGTGATATCCCCGTACTATCCACCATCAAGCACCGGGGACGATTCGGAACAACAAGATTTGGTTTTTTAAAACAAAAAAAAAATAATCATTCGCAACGCAAGGCCGCTGTCTTTGGTAGTGGTTTTTTGTTGTACTTAAGTACACCGATCAAGACTACGATACCAAGGGAAAACCCTACTCCTGAACTGGTCATCATTCGAAAATCTTGTTTTTCCATGACAAACGCTGCGTAAATGAACCAAAAAATGGCACCTAAAAGCACCACGCTAAACCCGATGGCGGATATGCCGCTGGCGTCCTTTTCACTAAAAATTTTATACGCTTGCAAAAGGAGCCACCCGTGACTGATGACGGCCCATATGCCCATAAACGTTCCAAATGACTTTTTCCACATTGTTTTTCCGGGGGTTTCAAGTGTTTCTTTATGTTTTTTTTATGTATACTCGCGACGAAAAAAAAAAGACCATATCCTTGAAGGCATAAAACAAAAAAAAATGTTTTGGAAAAAAAAATGTATTTCTTGAAAATTCCGACACCTTTTTTTTTCCGAGAAATCCAATCGCACACCGGTGGTTAAAAAGAGAAAAAAAAACCCTTACAATGGGAGTTTCGGCAAAGGTCTTTGGACCTGTGGCCTGGATTTTTATCGAAGCGCTGGCTCGATATTGCGACGACTTTATCAAATCGCATAATACGCCGCTGATCAGAGCCTTAACACTAGCGTTGTTTCTGCGTGTCATTTATACTTTAGGGTTTTTACTCCCTTGTATTTACTGTCGGTTTTCGTTTCGTCGGATAACAAACACCAAAAACAAGTGGGGCTTTTCGCTTGATCCTTGGTCGATTGTCCATCAGGAGGACGGGTGCAAAATCTTTGTGTACAAGCTACGCGTTGCTGTTAACCATAAGCTCGAGAATCAGGAAATCGACGCTGGGGAACAACCACTGTCGGTGATTAAACAGAAGTGGGTACAGTACAACTTGACGTACGAGCAAGCTCTTACACAACGATTTATGACTCGAAGCGTGTCCGACTTGTTTTACTACTGGACGTTGTTTCTAGGGTACGTAGTGTGTGATTACGACTCCGTGGAGACCAGACGGCACGCCGAACAAATGGTCGGGGCGGTGCGCGATTTACAGGTTCTGATATCCAAAACAGATACAACTAAAACGTTTGGGGGGTGGACCAGTCACAAAATGGCGCGTGCGCTTCGCAAAATACAAGCGTACATTGGAAAAGATAGGCTGTGGGCCGACGCCGCGAGCAGGTCGGCTTTTGCGTGGAAGGCCCACGTGTTGACTATGCAAGCCGGGGATTGGGTCGACCGTATCATTCCCGAGGAACAGATGGTTATGCAATGTCGCGTTAAAAAGAGTTGTCCCACTCAAGAAAAAAAAACTCAAACGGCGGTGATTTAAAAAAAAAAAAAAAAAATGGAAAGTTAAAAGACAGAGAAAGAAAAAAAAATCGGACACAGATCGATGGTGAAAAAAAATTTTGTCGGACGGACATAATTTTATTGAATATCCAATAAAAAAAGAGGGGTGCAAAGTATCCACAAATGTTGCTCGAGAGTTTGATTGCGGGTCAAGTGTACGCTAGCAATTTCGAAATTTTTAGCAAAGGAAGACTTGGGAATTTGGCCCAGTTCAATGAAACAATTCTTGTCTTTATCATTGCGAGTATGTATACACTGCTGTTCCTTGTCGCCCTGTACACGTCATACCAGTGTTCCCAAGGTTTTACTTTGACGGGTTTCTTTACCGCCTTTTTCTTCCCGACACTCTACCTTTTGATTCATCCTAATATGCGCCTATCACACTCTGGTCCAAAGTCCTATTGCGACACATGGTAGCACGGACGTCAGTAAAAATTAGTGAAAAAGAAAAGTAAAAAGAGATTTAAAACGAAAAACATATTTTTTATTCAAAACATTTGCCTGTTTAATTAAACACTGTTAATGTTGGTTATTTACTTGATGTCGATTCAAAATCGTGTGGCGCGGCTGTGTCTTACGCCGATTTGGTGAACGCATCTGAAACGAAAAACATGTATTCGCAAACCGGTTGGATTTAATCGTGTTGGTTGAAAGATGCACCATCGGAAAAAAAAACAAAAATAAAAAAAAAATAAATAAACATCGGCAAGACTTCTCTTGGACAAAAAAAATAGTGTGAAACTTCTTTTTAGGGTTTTTTTTGTCGTTTCATTTTCATTTTTGTAGGTCGGGTTTGCAAAGTGGTTAATCTAATTTCACAAAAGTCAAAACGCATCGTCTTTTCCGGGCGTGTTGCCATAGACGACGATTACAAGCCAAAAGAGTCATGACCGCTCTTCCGTTTATCATGTTGGATTCAAGCTCAGGTATGTACACCATCCGACCGGAGGCGACCGCTTTTCTTTCCAAGATCCGAGGCCCCCTGGCGGTGATTGCGATTGCGGGTAAGTACCGAACAGGAAAGTCGTTTCTGATGAACCGTGTGTTGTTCGAAAACGGTGGCAACTTTCACGTCGGTTCTTCGGTGAACGCGTGCACCAAGGGTTTGTGGATTTTGGATCAGTTGGTCTCGTGCGAGCTTCCCGACGGTCAAACGGTCCAAGCGTTGGTGATCGACACAGAGGGCATTGGAAGCCTCGAGGCGACTTCGACCCACGACTGCGTGGTGTTTACCCTTGCTTTGCTGTTGAGCTCCTTGTTCATTTACAACTCCGTCGGCGCCATTGACGACACGGCGCTCAAGACCTTGTCTCTCGTGACGAACATCAGCAAACTGGTGCGCATCTCCGCGGACCACGAACCGACCGCCGATGAGTTGGCCGGCATTTTCCCGTCGTTTTGCTGGGTCCTTCGCGACTTTACACTCAAGCTCGAGACCCCTCAAGGGCATGCGATCACGGCCGACGAGTACCTCGAACGGGCTCTTGTGACCGTCACCGGTGAACCGGACCCGGTGAAGCAGGTCCTCAAGGACTGCTTCCGGGAACGCGCGTGCGTGACGCTGCCGCGCCCGTGTCAGGAGGAGAGGGACCTGCAAAGTCTCGGGTCCGCCGACGTGGACGGTGTCCTGAGACCCGTGTTCGTTGAGCAAGCTCGCGCGGCAGGGCATGTTTTTAGGTCCCGGGCGAAACCAAAGACGTTTCTCGGTCAAAAAGTGAGCGGGTCCATGCTCATCACCATGGCCAACGAGTTTGTTCAAAAAATCAACGACGGGGCGGTCCCGGTCATGAAAGACTCTTGGCAAATGATCGCGGAAACCCAGACAAAGGACGTCATCGACGGCTTGATCGACGCGTTCGGGTCGCGGGCCCGCGACCTCAGGATCCAAGGCCCGCCTTTGGCGCACGAGCAGTGTCAAGAACTGGTCAAAAAGATGACGCAGAGTTGTTTGACTCGGTTCGCGGAGCAGGCCCTTCTCAAAGACCACCCTGGTTTTAGGGAACTCATCACGAATCGTCTGGAACGTCTCGGGGTCGACACGGTCCAAGAAAACGACGTCGCGCTCGGGAAGTACCTCGACGGCAAAGGTCAGAGACTGCGGGAGGAGGCCCTCGGCGCCGAGGACTGGCACGCGCTGAGTGTCGTCATGAAGGCCGCCGACACGGCGCTTGCCACCGCGGTCCAACCGACGACGTCGGTGCTCGGCGCTTGGGCCCAGATCAAAAACGCGGTTTTGTGGCCTTGTCTGCACGAACTGGCCGCCAAAGTGGAAGCCAGACTCGAAAGTTGTCGAATCCAGCGGGAGGAGGAACGGGCGACAATCGCCGGTCTGCGCGATCAGAATGCGAATCTCGAAAAAAGGCGCTTGGAGACGGAGCAGAACTTGCGGGAGGCCGAGCGGAGGTCCCAGGAGGAGCTGCAGGCCGCCTTCCAGGAGACCAAGCGTCAGAAAACGGCCCTTTCTGCCGAGGTCGCGTCCATGCGCGGTCGCGCGGATTCCCTCAACGAACGTCTGCTCTCCACGGTGACGGATTACCAACGCCAGATACTCGACATTGAAACGGCGAAGCAGGGCTTGGATAGCGCCTTGGCGGACGCTTTGGCGCGGCTCGAACGGGCGGAGCAGGAGACCCGAAAACTCAAAGACGTGGTCGCCGACCTCCAGGCCCAGGTCAGCAAGGAGGAGGGACTCCGACACGGGTTGAAGACCGCAGAGTCCAACGTCGCCTACTACAAGGAACAGCTCGCCTCGTGCGAGGAACGCCTCCGGACCCAAGAAACCAGGTTCCAGGCCTTTGTGTCCGAGATCACCGAGGAGACCAACAAACTAAGAACCGGGTTTTCGACTGAAAAGATGCAGTGGACCCTCTCGCGTTCAGAGATGGAGGAAGCCCACGCGAAGCAGATGTGCGCCGCCGCTAAGACCCAGCAGACCCTGCAGGCGAACCTGTCCATGGCCGAAATCGAGGTTCAACACTGCAGGGCCAAGTACGAGGACCTCGACGTCGAATGCGGTCGACTTCGCGACGAAGTGAGCAAGACCCTCGCCGCCCTCGAGCAGGAGAGAGCGACCCTTGCGACGTGCCGGCAGGAGCAGGACGAGCAGATGGTCCTCCATGGCCAGGAAACCATAAACCTGCAGAACCAGCTCTTGGAGGAGCACTCCAAATCGTGCGCCCGGATCGGGGAGATCGAGTCGCGTCTGAGTAACTCTGATATTGCTTTGCAAGCCTGTAAGCGCAAGCTCGCGGAAGCCGACGAGGAAGTTTCAAAAGCGCGAGAGTGTCGCTTTGAAATACAAAAAACAAACGCCGACCTGCAAGCTCTGCGGACTCACAATGAGTGGCTCAAAAGCGAGCGGGACGCTGCCAACACGCGGTTGGAAGAATTACGGTCTCGCAACGGAAGCCTCGAGCGTAAACTCTTTGAATGCCAAAAGGAGCACGAAATGGAAATGCTCAGGATAAAGATCCAACCACGATCTCAACTGGAATAAAAAAAAAAACAACGTACGATTACCAGAGGGGCTCCCCCCCCACGACTTGATCAAAAAACGGCTTTTTTTTATTTAAACAAACCTTTGAGTTTCGGGGAAAATACGCATGGGTCCACGCGGTTTTTTTTTTTTTTAAAAAACGCCGTTTTTTGCACGCATTTCCACCCTCGAAACATAGTCGATAATCCATGGACTCGGTATCAAGGCATCATGTTGAAAAGAAATCACGGGAAAGGACTTGAGACTTGACTATTCATAATTACGACTCAGACGGAACACCGCTCAGAGAGTTGTTTAAGGGCTCGCCAGCCAACCATTTTTTGATAATTGCGCCACTTTCGTTAGGCTCAATGTAATGTCCTTGCGATGGAAACTTAACCAACGTACTGGCTTGGTTAGCTTCCTTGAGCTTATCGGCATTTTTTGGTAAAACTTTTGAATCTTCTTCGCCATGAAGAATAAGTATTTTGGATTTCACCTTTGAAATAGCGCGTTGGTTGTTCCACCGATCCGGAACCGTGTACGCCAACAAGGGCGCCATTATGTCGCGAATTCCCTGTCGAATAGAGACAAAGGCGGACTCGAGTATAAGACCCCCGAGTGATTGTCTGGCTTGGGAAAAGTGCGCCGCCACAGCGGTGCTGGGACCCGAACCCATGGAGAAACCGTGCAGAAAGATATTCGTTTGTTGGTATCCCTTATCCAGCATCGCCCGGACCACCGCTTTCAGAGACGCATCGAAACTGTGCGACGAAATGTCTCTTATCGCCCGCTTCCCAGAACCATCGTAACCAGGGTAGTCGTAACTGATGTAATCAACATTTACCTTTGTTACAAGAGTGTCCACTTTTTCAGAACTGGTGTGAACGTTTTCGTCACTTCCGTAAGAGTAGATGACCAACTTTCTTTCGGCGATGTTCTCGTTTTGGGACGCCTTAACTAGACGGCACGAGACCTGCGAAGTCAGACCCAGCCATTTCTTTGGGATATCGAACCAGGACGTTTTTGTGTCACTTTTCTTTTCATCGATGAATCTCGGAGGTTGAAACAGTCGACTGTTTAGCCAGAGCACGCGTCCTATTGTAAAAATAATCAGTAAACATGCGATTACAGCGACAACGATTATGGACGTAACCACCAGGGGTGGCAGTGAACCCATGGTTGTTGTTTTTTTTTCTTATATTGTTTATAATACAAAAAAAAGCGACGGTTCACAAAAAAAAAATAATGGCCTTGCATGACAAGAAAATAGAAAAAAAACACTGCATCACAAGCGATTTAAAAAAAAGTACGGAACGAAAAAAAGATGTCTACCGTTGTTGTTGCACTTGTTTTTCTTGGTTTAATAATCATGATCAGTGTAATATGGTCATATGTAATAATAGAAAGAGACAACGGTCGTGATCCTTTAAATGACGCGGCCAACAAAGTTAAAAGATGGCGTAAAAGAAAATACACTGTTGCACCTAGTTAAGATTTCTTTGGATTAATTCGTATAAACATAGAGCGACATTACAATATAATTTATTGTACTATTTGTATTTCTGGAAACCATACTAAAAATCGCTGCGTGAGAATTTTCAATGTGAATTTGTGAATACATAGAAAGACCAAACGAGCGTGTCACGATAGTTTGAACCAAAGGGGGGCCAGTTTGGTTAGGTCTCAAGAGTAATAAACGTGGATAATGGCGTTTCCCACGCATACTTTTTTTTTGGCATTTTAGTCGCATAACGAGCAATTGAAACACGGTACGGAAAAATGATGAATCTGACGACGTCTTCCTTTATTAAACGTATGGTGTACATTTATAAAATATATTGGAATTTACTAGTTGTTATTTTTTCAAACTGCCGTTTCCCAAGCCCGTAAAAAAAATTAGAATAACGACTGCCTTTTAAAAAAAAATTGGAGAAATCATAAGATGTCACTTGTATGGGTCATTGTGATTGTGTTTAGCATAGCTCTTTATGTGGTGATGTGTTTTCTGTGGTTTAAAACAACAAAGATGGGTTATCCCCGTTGAGACGCCGCTGATAATATTAAACGCTGGCGTAAAAGAGCATACGCTGTTGCACCTGATGAAGATTTCTTCGGATAAACACATTATATTATTGTACTATTTGTATTTTGAACAAAAATTACATGTAGTCGGATGTTGGGCCCGATTAATTCCGATGAAAGTGGAGTATAGTTTATTATTGAATTGTACTCTAAAATTAATTGCGCGAGAATGAGAAATCTTTTTAAAATTTTGACCCGGTTTATGACAACATTGAGTTTTTTTTGGGAGAAACGATTATTTTGGTGTTTGAGAAAAAAAGTCAACCACCCTTGTTATAAAAAAAAAAATTTAAACGAGAGACATTGAAAAAATGACAAACCAAACAAGAATATTCCTCCTTTTGACTGGTATTGCCGTTGTGATTACACTTATCGTTGCTTTAATTTTTTATGCAAGCAACATTTTTAGCTATTTCCAACAAGTTCACGATCATAGAAAAACGAATGCACGCAGAGCAACCGGAACCTTGACCGATTTGGACTAACTGTGCTTGATGAGGTGTTTTGAAATCAGAATTTCAAGAAACCCACCCTTTTTTCTAGTCGCTCATGTCCACTTTGGTCACAATGAAATTTTGTTTTAAACAGATATGTACTGCACAAATTGTTGGTCATATGTTCGTTTTTAAACGTGATTACCGGCGCATCTCTGACCAAGTTGTGATCCGAGAGTTATACGATTATAGATTGCCGGTATTCACAAAGGTTATACATTTGAGCAACAGTATTCGTTCCGTGCAGAAACATAACATAACAAACGTTAACATTGAGGATGCCTAATAATCCAAAAAACAGGGCCATGGCTGTTGCTTTTTTAAACGAGGTGACCACGACAAAAAAACACAGTGATGCGGTCGTGCCAGACAAGATACTCGTTGCGAAAGCGCATACTCCGCACACCAACAAGCCGCACATTGTCCACGAACAAAATCCAGTCATGCCCACAAAAAACAAGTCGGTGTTTTTTCGAAAAATGACACGAGCAGAAAGTTGTTTATTTGCAATAAAAAAAAAATTGTCGAAAAAAATGTGTTGTGTTTCTCGCACCTCCTTTAAAAAAAGATATAGAGAACAAAAAAAGGAATGGCGGTTTCGTTGGCTGGGTTCACAATGATTGTGATAACGTTGATGTCGCTGTATTTTTTACTTTTACTGTATAAGGTCGGGGTCCTTCCTTATCGTCGACGGTTGCCTACAAGTCGAAAAGAAACCAAAGACACGGGCGACCAGAATCATCTATCACAAAAAGAGCTAGATTATTTTTTAGAATATAGCAAATTCGATGATTACCGGCAATACCTTTCATATCTTTCGACAACAGACACTAACAAATTGGTAGCATTTGTCCGTGAAATTAATGTTAAAAACAGGCAAGATAGAGTAAAAGGCACAGCCATTAATAAACTTTTCAAAATCAAGGATGAGGATAACAAGACCGATCCCTCTTTAAACCAATATTTGAAAACGCGCGTTGATGCAGAAAACAAATTATCGGACAAATACTCTGAAAGCATATCAAAACGTGAAACGACAGAGCAAGTTTTCCACGAATTAACAAAATATGTTTTGTCAAAAGCGAGCGTGGTTGACAACATTCGTGTTGGATTCCGACTACAAACATTTCATAATGCACAAGTGGAACAATTTATCCGAAACGCGAACATGGAAGATTACGTATTGTTCTTTGATCTGTTTATCCTGGACCCTTTCAAAGGAATCGCTTGGATTGGCAAATTTGAAAACAATAATAATACTCAAAATAATTCATGGGATTTAGCGTACGTCAATGAAGAACGGACAAAAAGGCCAAATTCGGTGTCTGCATTGTTTGCTCAGCGTTATCTCCAAGTTTTCGAAAAACAATGAAATATTGGGCCCAATTGACCTGTGAAAATATCTTGGATAGAGAAAAAAAATCTCAAGAGAACAAAAAACACGAATCAAAAAATGGCGGTTCCGTTGTCAGGAGTTACAATGATTGTGATAACGTTGATGTCGCTGTTTTTTTTACTTTTACTGTATAAATTTGGGATCCTTCCTTACCGCCACCAGAGTCTCAAAAGTCGAACAATGACCAACGACACTCGTGACCCGGATAAACTATTACCGGACGAGTGGCATGCTTTTTTAAAATATAGCAAACTGGAAGATTACCTCAAATACAAAGAATACTTGAATAAGAACCACAATAATGATTTAGTAGCATTTGTCCGAAATATTAATGGAACAATCACACAAGACAAGTTAAAAGACACAGCCATTGATAAACTTTTATCAATCAAAAGGGTATCACCTTACAGCACCGATCCAATATTAAAACAATATTTGCAATCCGAAGTTGATACAAAAGCTAGACCTCTTACCGAAAAAGAACAAAAATCCCTACTTGAATGTAAGAATACAAAGAAAGTTCTCGAGTTATTCAAAAAATATGTTTTGTCAATGATAAGCAGCGGCAATGAAAAAGCGCGAGTACGAATAAACCAACTTGACGGACAGATCGAGACTTTATTCACTAAAATGCCAATTGAAGATTACGTATTGTTCTTTGATCTATTTATCCTAAATCCAGTTAAGGGAATCGCTTGGGTAACAAACATGCAAACGATCTTTCCTTACATTGCAATGTTGCGACCGGAAACACTTTTGTTAAAAATTACGTATTTAGATCGTGTTAAATCGGAGAGACCTAATTCGGTATCTCTCTCGTTTGCCCATCGGTTTCGTGAGCTTATAGTAATTATTGATTATATAGATGAACATGGTGGTATACAAGTGGTAAGTTAAGAAAAAATGACGATGGTCATAAAACATTCCCGCCATTTGCACAATATTTCAAGACAATATACAAAGTCAGGAATTTAGGAAACGAAAACGTTTTGTACTTTGTTAGATCCAGGTCTTTGAAAAATTCGGCCGATTATAGCGGTTCATCGGGAATTTCTTTGTAAGGGTTTCTTGTTCTTGCCCATCGACTGTAGAAATACAAAATTAAGCAAATAACGATTGCCAGGAACACCGCGATACCAACGAACATTCCCGCTATTTGCACGTTCGTCAGGCTCTTGGCAGACGAGGACGTCTCGACGACCACGACCGTCGTTTCGCTCGGACCGGAGGGGTCGCCAATGGCCGGCGTGGTCGTTGGTTCTGTCGTCGGCGGTTCTAGCCCAAGCGTCGTGTTGTACTTACTGGTCAAGTACGTGCGCATCATCAGGGCTTGGGACTTTGTGAACATTAAACTCACGTCGTCCCCTCCGTAGTCCATAAAATTTACACCCATTTCGTTTGGCTTTTCGGCCAGACTCCCACCACCCACGTGGAGACAGGATCGGTGGGCGTCCCCCTTTTGACGGTCCACGGCCCTATTGTCGCCGTCGCAGCTCTGCCGACCGAGCTCGTCGGTCACGAGGACCGTGTTGAAGTTCGGGTTGATCTGTTCCGGAATGTCTGGGAACACCGACTGGTTGTCGCACGCGTCGTCGGCAAACGTGTGCGGGAGCGAGAGGGCGTGCCCAACCTCGTGCACGAGCGTTTTGCCGCCCGAGTAGCCGGTCAAAGGACCCGGGTGATCGGGGCCTCCGATGGTCGAGTGCAAGCAATACACTATGTTCGAGCTAAGCTCGGCCTGTCCAAGGATATTACCGCCTGTCGTGGACCCGATGTAAACGTTCAAGACAGCGGGCATAATACCCGCGATCTCGGACGCGTGGACCACCGGTGACGTTTCATCGAGTCCTTGTTGATCCATTTGGATATACTCTACTCGGAGTTGCGCGGCATCGACCGGCCAGAACTGTATATTCGGGTTTCCGACCAGTGGCGCCCAAGGATACAATGGGACATTAGGAACAAGACTGAGATCTTCGGTGTTTTGTCCGGAAAACGTGCGGTTTAACACACGATGGGCCGCTTGGACCCGTTCCAATGGTATTTTATCTTGCTCGGACGTGTACAGGACTACGTACCGAACCGTCACATGCAAGGTTTTGTCATCCACGGCCTCGGAAGCCAACCGAAAATAGTTTTCGTCGAACTTTCGACGAAACTCGAGCCAGTTAGGTGATGGGGTGATACAATACTTGAGCATACGTTTATTTTTTTTTTTAGTAAACGGCGTGGGTTTTTTTTCTTGTTGAACAAAACCTCAGCTTTTACATGCAGCAATAGTCACCAAAAAAAAACATCACAAAGGACCACCCCTCTTGGTATTTTTAACATTACAAGTAAAAACAGTCTTGGCACACGATAAAAAAAAACACCAGGTGAAAAAGCACATGGTTCCAGGAATATCGACATTACCCGCACACTTGGACGTTGACAACAACCTTGATCCAGCGGGTCACGAAGCGCCCGCCGGTGGTCACAATGATTCACCCACCTTTTCTCCTGTGAGCGACGATTCAACAACCTATTCACCCGTCAGTCACGACCACCAGCCGCCGGCAACAGTCGTGGTAAGACCCGTAAATCCTCTCGATGACCTCTACTCCGCAACACCCGCGTTGCCCTTGGATGAACAGGCACAGGACGCACCGTACGACGCCCGGTCTATCAGCAAAAGAATCACCGGGTTGGTTTGGCAGTTTGCAAGTATTTTGAGGGGTGGCAAGGACAACAATGAGGTTTTGACCCATCTCCGTTTAACGAGCAAAGTCCGGGCACTCACCAGCGAACGCGTCGCCGCCCTTTCCGAGCAGTGTCAAGCCATGATCGACAACCCACCAGGTGACTGTGCGTCCATCCGACGCCGAATGTCCGAAATCAGGCAGGAGGTGGGCTTTCATATGTCCGACACCGTCGAGGACTGGGTCATCAAGCACGCGTGGCAGCAAACGTCTTGGCTGCGGGAGCTGTTCCCGTCGATCCTGCCAGTGGTGCGTCTCTTGGATCAGATGAAACTCGCGGACATGAACGTGGCGACCCTGTGTCTCGCGGACATGCGTGCTTCTCGAGGGGGTAAGATGCCACTGAGAAAGGTCTTGGACCGCAAAAAGTACCAATACGAGTTCGATCACGCCGGTGATTTTCTCGAAACCTTCAACGTCTTCACGCTCAAGGAGATCGTAAGAGACATCTCCTCGAGAGGCGCAGACGAGTTTTACCAGGAGTTCGACGACTTGACCGCGGATATGCTAGCATTTCGGATGTACACCGTGTGTCGGGACACCTCTGAGCAAGTCAAAGACCGATGCAACCAAGCCATACGTCTGTATCAAGGGACCGCGGACGTGGGTCTTCTCTGTCGCGCATACACGCTGAAAGAAATTGAGTCCCTCGCCCGCCAGATGAAAATCGGGCCCCGACTGATCGAGCGTATAAAGCAGAATCACCCTGCAAAACTTGAATACAAGGCCGCCCTTTGCGGGGCGCTTGTTTTATTTTTTTACCACCACAACCGCGGAAAACCCGCCTTGGACCAGCGCGCGTACACGCTTGCGGTCCCTCTTGCGCCAAGGGTGGAATTTTTGACGAATGGCCACGTACGAGCCTACCACCGCTCCATACGCCAGCCAATGGGATTGCTAGGGGTCGCCCTAGAGCGGTACCTGTGCGTGCGCCACCGCGACGTGTGCACCGTGTATCAGAGCACGGACGTGACCAAACCGTCGTTTATGAACGTGATCCAAAAAATCGACTCCACGCTGGTTCTCGACGACTTTCCAGGGCAATGGGGGCTTGTTCGGTCGTGCTTGGATCGTGAAGAGTCGCGGTACGTGTACCTCCCGATCGGCTTGCTCAAGGAGAATTCGTGCTCGGGCCATTACAACTTTATCATGTACGATAAAAACACGCAATCCGCGGAGTTGTTTGAACCGAACGGGGCGAATAGGCCCTTTATTGACTTTGACACGGACCGGCTGTACGGTCTTCTCGAACGCGTGTTTCGCGAACATGTGCCAGGCTGTCGGGAGTTTCTGCTTCCCGTCGGTCTCGTCCGTGACCGCGGGTTTCAAGATCTCCAGGAATCCATGGTTGGCACGACGGACTTCTGTGGGACGTGCGTCATGTGGGGTCACTGGTACGCGGACCTTCGAATGATGCACCCCGAGTTGACGCGAGACCAACTCCTGCGTTACGTCCAGGCCCTGGTTTTAACCGACAAAACGATCATTTTGGACATAATTCGCGCGTTTGTGGCGTTTAGCGTCGCCTTGGTGGATGTCGTGTTTCCGACCGGCGACGGTAGGACAATCGCCGACGACGGTGTCATTCGACGGTTTATACAGTCCAAGATTCGAGAGTCGGATGTTTGGTCCATCAAAACGTGTTGACATAAGAAAAAAAACATCCAATAATGCCATTTTGCGACTATTCAGCAAACCCTACTTTGGTATCGTTATTTGTTTGGTATCGTAACGAATTTGAAAAAAAAAGGCATCGCACACCTTTTAATAGGCAAACTTTTTTCAGACACATGAATAAACATTTCAATGACGATACATGTTGTTTTTTTTTTAATAACAAACTTCGCGATTGAGGCTGAGACATGCTTGCAAGGTCGGAAAAAAATGAGTTACATGTCCACTAGTCAAGTTGACGGTGACTAACCATTGTTGCGTCGGTTTTTCGTGAATAACACTGTTTGGAATGGCGCATTGATCGTGGATCAGTACTCGAATGTGGTAGAGGTTGGCACCGGACGTGTCACACACGGTCACGTTCCAACTTTCGGGCCAGAAATCGCATGGTTTGGTCGCAAACAACAGCGTGGTTTTATGGAAAAATCGAAGGTTCAACACGTTAACACATGTCTCGTAAATGAAATGTATTTTTTTGTCCGAGTCAATCTCACACAAGAAATTATCGAGGAGCACTTTCATTGCCACAAGTGGAAAATACTCGCAAACACCAAATTTGTTTTGAAACGTCGGGTGAAAGAGAAATGAGAAAAAAAAAGAACACCAAAAAAATACTACATTTTCTCTTGTGTGGTTTTTTTTTCTTCAAAAAAAAAAATAATACCGCCCCAAGCCAAAACGTTGTTCACAATCCAAAACAGTTTAAAATTTCAAAATGTCCAAAGCACGTGCGCGAATGATTATGCTGCAGCAGGCGCGATCAAAAGGATCCGATCCACGTCTTCAGTCGACGGTCAAAAATATGAACACCGAAGATGGTGTCACAAACCAAGAGATCTACAAGGACATGTTTCAAGGATGTAAGAGCGTCAAGAGTCGCAAGTCCATGGCCCAATTTTGCGACAAAATGGGTAACAACAAAATCAATAACCGCATGCCAGAACCTCCAAAGCCTGTGCATGCGGTAGATCCGGAAACGGTGTACAGGCCCAAACCAGTCTCCGTCGGTTCGACCCCAAAGCGTTCATTTGCGAAAATAGGCAACGTCGAAATTAAGCTCAACGACGTTGTGAAACGCGCGGATGTGGCACCGAGACAGATCCCCCCGCCGACGCAATCGATAATACCGCCTGCTATTAACTCGGATCAGTTTCGACGATCCAAGTTCGAAATCGAGAGCTGCTTTCGACCCCTGCGAACGTCACCGACGACTCTCGTGAGTCGGGGCGCGAGAGAAGCTTGTCGCTTGGCGTTTGACTCCAAAAAAGCGTCGTTTAGGCTCGATGAAGAGTTCGTGTTTGCACAGCCGACCGAATGGGTAGCCAAAATACAAAAGGTCGAATGGTGTTTTCAAGTAAAGCTCGCGAAAAACGACATTTTGCTTGGACAAATATTATCAGTGTATTCTTGGGTCAAAAGCCTAGTGTCAAAGACGTACGGTTGTCATTTGTCAATGTTCAAAGAAATTCTAAACGAAGTCGGCATACAACAAACATCGGAGCGAAACATAGTGGATAATGTGTTTATGCTTACTTTTGTTGTCATTGATGATTCGAGTGGTGTTCTCCAAAAGCTTCCTGTTTTCAATGTCAAGGTACAACTTGTGTAAAAACGCTGGGCCACCACCAAAATTTTGGTTAAAAACAAATTTTTTTTGTTGTTGCCGAGAAGAAAAATAAAACAATTGTATAAAGACGACACAATGGTATAAAAAAATTTTTTTTTGAATCCAAGATGTTTATCTGACATGGTTTTGTGTAACGCTTTTTTTTTATGAAGAGGAAATCCATGAAACGCTTTGGGCCTTAAATTGACAATCCTCTTGAGACACTAAGTATGGTCGTAAGAGAACGTCGGCCTGCGTGGGCTCTGCCGTCAAGGTTTTGATCGCTTGTTTTGGCGGTATGAGGCGCCCGTTTTCGTAGAAGCGGGCGTTATCGTCGATCCAAAGTTTTACGGTGTCGTTTTCCTTTTCTTTTGCATCTTCTTTTTTATCCTCGGACCTGAAACTTGCTTTGTGTCTTTTGCCTTGAGGAGGGTTCTGGTCCGACAATTTTTCCTTGACGAGTTCGAAGACCTTCCGAATGGTGTCATTGTCGTCGTTTTCGAGACCGAAGTTGATATAAAAGCCGCTTCCGTATCGGTCGTGTAATCCACTAAAAACAAGACGACCACGATAGCGTAAGACAAGATCCGTCTGGACTTCCCAAAATCCTGACTTTGGGGTAAGTTCGTGCGGGCTGATTTTAATGGTCGAGACGTAACTTTCGGCCGAGTGCCGAAACCAAAAAGAGTCAGCGATTTGGGACCCGTCACTGCTGGTCTGGTAGTTCTCCGAGTGTTTGTCTTTGGGGTCCGTCGTGTGAGCGACTGGGACCGTCCACCCACTTGAAGGCTCGGCCACCGGGGTCAGTCCAAACCTCAGGAGCGTCCAGCGCGTAAAGTCGCACGGGATACGATCCCCAGCGACTTGGGCGATCAGCTCCTTCACCTCGTTGGATTCAGGATCGCCAACGTTTGAACGCAAAAAATCGAGGTCGCCAGGAGTGAGTGAAAACTTTTTGGCCAACGCCTTGATGATTCGAGCGGGCTTGCGGTCACGACCCTCCGTCTTTACCGGGTGGGCGACGCCTGATATCCAGTCCCTGAGGGCCTCGGCCGTGTAGTGCACTTTGCCTGCTTTTATGTCCATGTACGCCTGACAGTACCCGTAATCGAAGTCTGCGATCAACGTCTCTGGCGACTCGTAGTTTGTGCTTATTATTTGGACCAGCCTATGACCGGGTTTGACCAGAACAAAAACCGCCGCGTTTTTTGTGCACACCGTGTATGCTTCGCGTACCCCCCAGCGTAGTATGTCGGTCAGAACTTGATCCGGGCACCCGCCGAGCAGAAATATATCCACGTCCGACGTGGGCAAGACGAAATCCGAGACCATGTGTCCGCATTGGCCCATCGCTGCCGCAAAACCTCCCGCGACACAAGCGAATGTCGGGTCGAGAATCTCGAAAAGAGCAACCGGAGCGGCAATGGCGCAAAAGTCCTCGCAAATGGTCTGGCTCAAAAATAATCTGGGTAGCCGGTGGGTGAGCGCATTTAAGAGGTGGGTACGCAAATTTTCAGGGAACGAGACGTCAAAAAATTTCCACCACGGTCCAGAATCCATGGTGTCCGGGATGCTGACCGATGCTAGCGGCTCGTGGAAAACACTAAAATAGCTGGCGTATGTCACCCAAGACACGTTTGCACAAGCCTTGGCGGACGCGTCAATCACGGATTTGAAAGTTTGTCTCACGGCCTTATCTTTGGCGGTTAAGTACGCGAAAATGGCGAGCAGACTCCGGACATTGATGTCGAGTTGATCGCGGTGGCTCACAACGACACCGTGAAAGTTTAAAAGTTGGATGAGCACTTTTTTGTTGTCCATTTCCCGGTCAAGTAATGATGTGAGCGCTTGCGGGAGCTTGTACAAAAATTGTTGGTCGGACGTGTGACACGTTGTTGAGCAGAATCCGGCGCATATCATTACGTCCGAACAATGATCGTCCATGAGGGTCGGAAGAACGCACGAGCATATGTTGCCTTCCAGGACCTCAATTCTCGATATCTCGCAAGTGAGCGGTGCCGCGCAAAAAAAAACTTTCATTTGAAAAGTGAACAGTTTTTGCCAATCGACAAAAAAAACTGAGGAAAGACCATCACAATTGAGAAAAAGAAACCCCTAGGTTTTTTTGCACCCGGGTGCCTTGTGATTAAAAACCAAAGATGCACCATTTTTTCGAAACCAATGGTATTTCAAAAAAAAAAATCCCACGTTTGGTTGCATTTTTCCATAGAAAAAAAAGCTCAAATGTGTCCCAGATTCAACGAAAGTGAATGGAAAATGATCGTATCGCAAAACTACTCAGAACCAGGAAAAATTGAATACTTGGCGTCCAAGACCTCCGACCCGGTACACGCGATGAAATTAGCTGAGAATTGGATGGACGACAAGCTCGAAGCCGAAATCCAACTTTTTGTTTTGGCGTTGGTCCCCTGGTTTTTACTCTCAGCCGGGCGCGATGGGCGTGTTACGGCGCAGGATGTAATCCAACAAGTTCAAAAAGAAAATGTAGTTCCAGTACCTTACCGAGAACGCGTGGTATCGGACGTTTTATCCTGGCGGAACGCTTTGTATTGAAAAAAAAAAACAAGTCTGTTGTTGACCATTCGGGTCGAGAACAGAAAAAAACCGCGATCAAAGGTTATGACGTGTCGTTTCTGTCCGGAATTGACAAAGCACAACATTTTTGTTGATTTTTTTCGTGCGAGCAAAACCGTGTACAGTCCGAACTCTATTTTCTGTTTAACACACGTGCATGCGGATCACGTCCAAGGGCTTGGAAGACGGTGGAAAAGAGCCAACGGTCTTATTTATTGTTCGAAAGTGACACGTGCGCTTGTGCAGTGCACGTTTGATTATCTGACGGACGATATGTTCTTTGTGATGGACGATGCAAAGCCGTACACCGTACACCGCGACGTGGACGTACGAGCGTTTCCGTCCTACCACTGCGACGGGTCGAGAATGTTTTGTTTTTTGATTCGCCACTTTGGCGTGGTTTTAATCACCAGCGACTTTCGCATTCACCATTTGGAATCGGTTTGGCCACGTGATCTGGTGGCCGACCACGTGTATTATGACGACACTCTCAGCAACGTGACGGTGGACATGCCGTCGCAACTGGACACGTACAAGAACCTGGTGTGGGCTATCGCCAAAGTCAGAGAACGGTTAGGTCCAACCACGCGACTTTGCATCAATGTCAACGTTCTCGGGTTTGAACCTGTTTTGAGAAAAATGATTACCGAACAAAAAGAAACGCTGCGCTTATCTTTAGGTATTCAAAATAGTAAGCGAGCGCGAGAACTCTATTGTCTTTTGCAGTCCACGTTGCTTTGCGACCCAGAAGAAACCAGACACCAAGGTTCCGAGGATTTTCTGCCAGCCATCGAGCTTTGCGATCGACGCGTGGACAAGAAAGAAGACGACAAAGTTTGGATTTACCCCAGCGCGACCTACTTTTTCTGCTCGCGCAACCGACGCTTTTTACCTGTCAAGCTGGACTTGGATGCAAGAGTTGTCCGATTGTTTTTTTCGTCTCACGCCGGGTATCGAGAAATACAAGAACTTGAAAGAATCACACGCGCCAAAAACATGATTCCATGTGGAACACGCATGGATGTATACTCACTCAAGTGTTGAAAAAAAAACCATAGGTGTGTGGTTCATACCTCGTTTGACGGGACTTGATAAAATGCTGGGGTTACGATCAACAATTGAAGAATTAAAAATTTTTCTGAAAAATGACCGCAGATATAAAGTGACAATTTTTGGTATGCAAACGAAAATATGGAAAAATGGAATTATATAGTTTATGCACTTGGTGACCTGTCCGTTGTGTTACGACGGTTTCCAAGACCGACACTTAACATAATCGACATACTTTGTTTTTTTTTAGGCGACAAGATGCAATGTATGCGGTTTTTTTCTCGGACATATTCTTGTGCCAAGCAAAACCGTTGGGCTCGGTGATGATATTAAGCAACAATGTTCACAAAATGAGTAACCAAAGGTCATGTCGAAAAAAAAAATCAAATAACGTGTCCAATATGTATTTTTGTCTCATTTATGTGGCGGGGGGTTTGGTTATAACATTGATCATTCTCAAGGCCAGTTTTGCAATCGTGTCTTCCCTTTTTGCAAGAAAATCTTTTAAATGATCTATATTGCCTTGGATTTCTTGTTCAGGAAATGGATAGTTAGGTTGAAGTTGGTAGTATAACATCTTTTTCCATATTTCCATAAAATCCTGAGGCGGTACACGTTTAATCATTTTTTTAAAATCTTCTAGTTCGGGTCGTTCAAAAGAGTCGTCTTGCTTCTTCGTGCTTTTATCGAAAGGATGCCATTTTTTTTCAATAAGTCCAAGTTTAAATTCGTAGTCTCTATCAATAAATTTTATCGAGTAACCGTACGCCTCTATATTTTTCCATTCAATGTTCTCATCCCCCAAATCACTATCAAAAGAAATGTTTTTCTGCTTTAATAAATCATTCCTTTTTTTTTCAAAATCATAATTTAACTGTTGTATTTCTTCTTCGTAAGTTATCGGAACCACGGTCGGGCGTTGGGGTTTATGTTGGGGCGGGGGTCTATTTAAAGGCGGAGCTCTATGTAAGGTCGGGGGTTTACCGGCGGGTTTGTTAGGATTAGGTGCACTTGGTTTCTTGGACGGAGGTACACCGGGTTTATCAGACGAAGGTCCATTACGCTCATATCCCAAGGGTTTACGAAATACAGGTGGAATTGCCGGGGGTATTGGACGTTCACTTGACGGGGCTTTTATGTCTTCTTTTGGGTTTTCGGACGATTTTGGGTTACCCCGCTGGTTAAGTGTTTCGGACGACTCTGGGTTACCCCGCCGGTTAAGTGTTTCGGACGACTCTGGGTCAACCTGCATGGTGGGATTCAACGTGGGGTAAACATAGTATAGTCTAATAAAATACAATACAAGTAATACAATAACCAATAATACAAAACCAACGGTCACGGTTACAGATATCACAACAGGATTAGCAAAATCGACCATGTGATTGTGTTTTTTTTTTCTAACAATCGTTTTTTTTTTTGGAGGGGTGGTGCTTGGAAGTTTTTACAACCGTTGAATAAAAAAAAAAATGTAAGTACATGTAAAAAAAAATGGGTTTTTTCTTGGATTGGCTTCTCGATCAAGTGTTTATTCCTTCCCCTCCAAAACTTGTCAGAAGTGATGCGCGCGCGACAGATTCCACGTCAATCTTAATGACTGGTCCAAAAGGCAGCGATCATCTGGTTAAAAGCAACGTTAACATTTCAAGGAAAAAAACGACATTGTAAAAACAAGTTTGTGGTCTTGTTTGATTTTTTTTTATATGTTTTATCCTGTCTCCTTAGTTTGTTCGTACACTATTCAAGAATCGCATGAGTGATGTGTCGAGATCTACAATCTACCGGTCCGAGGGCGTCCAGTTTCTTAAAAGAACGACAACGGTCCACGTGGAGGGGCGGTCGCAAAGGTTGCACATGTTTATGATATGGACCAGTGGTATGAATTACACACAGGAACAGTTAGACGAATGCAACGGCGCTTTCAACTGCTACAATTGCAACCGACCCATTAAAAAGGAAATTGTCTTTTACCCTCTTTACAAAACCAAGACCGGAGTACCCGTTTTTCATCCCACCCCACATTGCACCCAAGGTTGCGCTTATCGCACGGTTCTCAACCTTCCGAACAACTACGATTTATTAGGGGTTTGGACTTTGATATACGGCGCCGAAGTCAAGCCCGTGCCTGACCGTCTTCTTTTGTTCCTTCCCGGGGGGATGAGCATGGAGCAGTACCATACGGTCGCCGAACAAGGGGCCATGTACGAGGTGGAGCGCGCCCATGTACGCAGTTTTCTCGCTCCGGTCTATGTATCTGCAGTTTTGATGGATCCGAACAAACACGCTCTTTACCAAGAAGTAGCGCAAGAGATTGAAAGTCTGCATTTGGAGTCTGAAACCCCGCTTCAACAACCCGCAACGAACGGAACCGCGACAGCCGTTCAGGATCAACAGCATCGGACCGTCGTAAACCTGCTTGTCCGCAAACCCGGGGATTCCAAGCTGGCATCTGTTTTCTCGATGGACCCGGCCTCCTCTCGAGGTCTACCGGTTAACGCGGAATACGACGGTCGCTCACTTTCCACGTCGCTTTCCACGCCACTTTCCACGTCACCGTTTTCGTCGTAAGGGACGAGAGGTGTCACTATCAGCACTACTGTTGGCGCTTGAGTATCCGCGAATCGTACTCTTGTCGCGCTCGTTTGTTGAAGAGGTTCGTTGTAGTAGTCATTCCACCGTTGAAGAACTTGCTTGTGTCTGACAAGGACAGATTGGCGCATCGGAGGTTTATAAACGCCCATGATCTTTTGCGGCTTTGGAAAAATGGTTTTTGTAGGAAAAGGAGAAATACGCACAAAAATAAAGTTTCAAGTTTGGAAATCAAACTATTACATTTTTTTTTTTCCACACATTTTCGACACAAATGTTTATTTCCAAGATTCCCTTTTTGAACGGAAGCAACTTTAAGCAGTTGATGGTTTACAATAACCATAGATATTAAAACTTTTTTCTTTTTCAAAGTTCCAAGGAAAATACGCCAATAACCAAAGTTTACTAAAAAAGATTGTCGTTAACCAATGTCCATTGGAGTCGCTGCCGAGTTGCAAACTAAAAGTACGTGCAGTCGTAAAATGGACACGGAAAGACAAGTTCCTCTTTTGAGCGAACGTTGAGCACCAGTTCGGTGGTCTCCTCGCACTCAAAGTGCATGTCGATAGATTCCGAGAAGAGAACTCTAGGCGCGTCAAAAGTAAGCATTTGGTATGTCGCCGTTTTGCTTACTTTTGCATCCTTGATAAAAACGCCAACGGACGTTGATAGGACCACAACGTCGGTAAAGGTGCCAATAAGACCTGTGAGGGTCACTGAACTGGCCCCCTTTACCAGCTGGAGGGTTTTGACAATGCTGCCAGTCATTTTTGTTCGCGTCTCGCCAAGAATTGCGGGTCCCACCAGCGCAAAGACATCGAGGGGTTCCCCCTTTTTGAGGGTAAGGACCAGGGTCATTGCAGACACCCCGTTCAAGTTCATCGAGGGCAGATCCAGAACGTCCGATTCCTGGAAAGGGACGTACTCGGTAACTTGGAAGTCTCCGCTCATAAGTTTTACCTTTTGGATTCTCGGTTGAGCGGCCGTTATTTTGGAGATCTCACAAGCATCAGGGCCAATGGTCACTGGGTACTCGCCTTCGAGCCCTGGTAGCGTCGCAAGTTTGATCATACCATAGCCTGGCATCCTTCACCAAATTTGTCTTCCGGGATTCGTTGTTTTGGTTAATATGCAAAATTCATCACCTTAAAAAAAAAGCGTCTTTCGAAATTCGTGTTTTTTTTCTTTTTTTTTCAAAAAAAAAATGCGTCCTGCGAGATTCGAACTCGCGAGAATGTTCAAATTCAACGGTGCTTAAGACCGTCGCCTTAACCAGCTCGGCCAAGGACGCTAACACAATCGTTAAGAAATCAAATGCCTGTATAAACCAGGTTTTGGAACATATGGTTTTAGTTATGGGACCGTAAAATTTTTTTTTTTTTTTTTTTTTTTTTTTCGTTTTTTTATTCTTTTTTATTTTATATTTTATATTTATCATATTAACTAACTTTTTAATTTTTTTATAATTTT
>JACCDH010087190.1_pt1 | contig 25154 bp, 25 predicted proteins | sample 7442481 | NCBI WGS metagenome assembly JACCDH01 (sample SAMN15323433, study PRJNA562643) | freshwater metagenome | isolation source: river surface water | place: USA:Blue River Watershed | collected 2017-08-15 | reverse complement strand
TTTTCAAAATCAATGGGATTTACTTTATGAGGCATGGCAGATGATCCTACTTCGCCCTTTTTAAGTTGCTGCTTAAAATACTCCATTGAGATATACTGCCAGAAATCACGACTCATATCTACTAAAATGGTATTGATTCGCTTATAGGCATCAAACATGGCCGCCAAATTATCGTAGTGTTCAATTTGCGTGGTGTATTGGCTTCTTTTCAATCCTAAACCTGATAAAAATCTATTACTAAAATCAATCCAATCATGTTTAGGGAAAGCCACTTTGTGCGCGTTAAAATTACCCGTAGCTCCACCGAATTTTGCGCTAAACGGAACCAATTTCAATTGTTCTAATTGCACTTCTAAACGCTCAACAAAAACTAAAATTTCTTTCCCCAGCTTTGTTGGTGATGCCGGCTGTCCGTGAGTGTGAGCAAGCATTGGCACATTCTTCCAATCTTTTGCTAATGCTCTTAGTTTAGCAATTATACTCTCAAGTGCAGGTACCATAGTTTGCACATTGGCATCCATAATACTTAAAGGGATAGCGGTATTATTTATATCTTGAGATGTTAAGCCAAAGTGGATGAATTCACTTAAGTCAGTTAAGTTTAGGGTAGCAATTTTTTCTTTTATCAAATACTCTACTGCCTTCACATCGTGATTAGTGGTTCTCTCAATTTCTTTAACCCTTAGCGCATCCTGCTCACTAAATTGAAGGTAGATATCGCGCAAAGCTTGCTTATCGGCCACGCTAATCTTACCTTTCATTTGAGGTAATGGCAGCTCAGATAGGGCAATGAAATACTCAATCTCCACCAACACGCGGTATTGAATTAGTGCATATTCACTGAAGTATTGAGAAAGTGCCTCTGTTTGTTTACGATAACGTCCATCAACAGGCGAAATGGCGGTTAATGCTGAAAATTCCATGGCATCAAAAATACACTAGATTTTAGAGTTGTGGTGGCTAATTTTAAACAGGTTTTCCATTACCGCTCAGCACAGCTATCCTCCTACCAACTAAATGCTGCACAATTCATCAAAATATCTTCAAAGTTTGCGGTATAATATGCACCTTTGACCTATAATGTTTTAACACATGAAACAGTTTTTAAAAATAACATTGGCAACCATTGTTGGTAGCTTAGTATCCGCATTCCTATTAGTGTTTTTAGTTATCATGCTTATAGGCGGTTTAATTGCCGCGGCCGATAGTGATGAGAAAAAAGAGTTGGAAGCCAACAGTGTGTTGGAGTTAAAACTCGACCAGATGATTCCTGAGCGAACCAGTAAAAACCCTTTTGAACAGATCAACTTTAATACGTTTGAAAGCACCAGAAACAGTGGATTGAACGATATCCTTAAGGCTATCAAAGTGGCTGAAACAAATGACAACATTAAAGGCATTTATTTGAATTTGTCGATTTCACCAAATAGTTATGCCACACTGGAGGCTATCAGAAATGCTTTACTTGATTTCAAAAAATCAAAAAAATACATCATTGCATACGGTGAAATTTTAGAAGAGCATAGCTACTACTTAGCTAGTGTCGCGGATGAAATCTACCTAAATCCTGCAGGAGAATTATTGATTGATGGATTCAGCAGCAGTACACCATACCTTAAAGGCATGTTCGACAAACTTGGTTTGGAACCACAATTAATTCGTCATGGTAAATATAAGGCAGCCGGAGAGCCTTTGATAAGTGATAGGATGAGTGATGCTAATCGTCAGCAAATTGAGGCCTACACAGGAAGCATGTATCATAATTTTTGTGAGGCTTTAGCTACCGCTAGAAAAAAGACAGTATCTGATATCGAAAAAATTGCGAACGAACTATTGGTTCAAAGCCCTGAAGATGCGAAGAAACTTGGTTTGATTACAGATATTTATTTTGAGGATCAAGTGCAAGATCGTCTTACAGAAAAAACAGGTGTTAAAACATATAAAGACGTTAAATTAATAAGCGTGAGCGATGCTGCTGATCAAGCAAAGTCTGCTGCATTTAGTGTGAAAGAAAAAATAGCCGTAGTATACTGTGTCGGAGACATTGTGAGTGGAAAAGGCGATGACCAAACTATGGGATCATCAACTATTGTAGAGAGTTTACGTAAGGCTAAAGCCGACAGTTCAATTAAAGCAGTGGTTCTCCGCATTAACTCACCTGGCGGAAGTGCCATGGCAAGTGATGTAATTTGGCGTGAAGTAGTGCTGACTAAAAAGGTGAAACCGGTAATTGTATCCATGGGAGATGTGGCTGCTAGTGGTGGTTATTATATTGCAGCTCCTGCCGATGTAATTGTTGCGCAAAAAAATACGGTTACCGGAAGTATTGGGGTATTTGCCATGTTACTTAATGCCCAGAAACTAATTAAAGAAAAACTCGGTGTAAATATTGAAACCGTTAAGTTCGGTCAGTATGCTGACATGGGTACTGCAAACAGACCACTTACCGCTGCCGAACAAGCTATTTTACAACGTTACATAGACCGTATTTACGATGACTTTATTGAAAAAGTTGCTCAAGGCAGAAAGCTAACCAAAGAGCAAGTGGATAGTATCGCACAAGGCAGGGTTTGGAGCGGAACTGATGCTAAAAAAATTGGATTGATTGATGAGTTTGGAGGATTAGAAAGAGCCATAGAAATAGCGGCTAAAAAAGTAAAACTTGAAGAATATCGCATTTCAACCTATCCGGAACAAAAAGCGCCATTTGAACAATTCCTAAATAGCATGGGAGATGAAGCATCTACGTTTTGGATGAAACAACAATTAGGAGAACAATTTTTGTGGTATACGCAAGTAAAGCAAGCCTTGAAATATGAAGGCCTTCAGATGCGATTACCGGTAACTATTGATATTCATTAAAACAAAGCCCGCAAATGCGGGCTTTGTTTTTTTAGGTAAAGTTGTGTAAACTAGCAATACCAAATCTATGTACTATGTTACCCAAACCTACCAAAAAATTCTGCCTTACCTGTGGTGATGAAATACAGGGACGTTCGGATAAAAAGTTTTGTGATGATCATTGCAGAACTACTTACAACAATCAATTTAAAATCGAACCGGAGATTGTTAAAGAAATCAATCAACAACTGAGGCGAAACCGAAAAATACTGGAAGAATTGGTTCCTTCAGAGACCGGTAAAACCAAAATCAGTCATCAAAAATTGGTAGATAAAGGATACAACTTCATGTATCATACACACCAATACAAAACGAAAGCAGGCAATCTCTACACCTTCGTTTACGACTATGCGTGGATGAAACTAGACGAACACTACTACATGCTTGTAAAGCGTCAGAATGATTAGTTTTTTCTGGTGTGCCACATCCATTTGTTACGCTCGGTATCTGTGCTAAAAAACAAGTACTCCTCTCCTCCATCTGCAAGGTTAAATGTTTTGCGCAGCCCATCAACGCTATCAACAAAATTCCGAGCAGATACATTTGCTTTAACAATAGATTGAGATTTAAGATACTGCTTCACAGTTGCTTTGCTGAATGGCATTTTACTTACCACGTAAAAACTTCGACCAAAAAAGTGTTGAACTATACTTTGCCCTAGCATATAATGACTTTGAGAAGCCACTAAATTCAATCCATTTTGCTGTGCGTAAAGCTTACTTAATCCGGCTTTGATAAGCATAACCGATGGTTCGTAAAAATACGCTTGTTCACCTCCTGCTTGCATTGTAATGGCTTCTTTTGTTATGGATGAAGAGAACGAATATTCCACCTGCCCTACTTCATCTACTTGCAAAGCTTTAACTTCAACGCTAGTTGGTTGTTGAGAGAAGTTTACATAAGCGAGTATTTCCTTTACTTCGTTTTTCATCCCAACCACTTCAAGTCTTTGTAAGTTCGGAAGCACCTTCAGTAAGTAAGATAAATCTACCATTGGTGATAGTTTGAGCAATAAATTGTTGGTGCGTAGTTGAAGCTGAGGCAGTAATGCTAGAATGTTAGGAGTAGAATCTTCTAATGTCACTATCTTAGCTTTACTGTCCGGACGCCTATCTGCATCCACATAAATCAAATCAAAAAAAGATATAGTAGAACTCAAATAGTGCTCAGCTGTCTCATCCAATCGAATAACAGAATTAAGGCCCAAACGCTTCTGATTGAATCTCACTAATTCATTCAATTGAGCATTATTGTCAGTACTAATCACTTCTTGGAACGACTTACTAAAATAAAAGTCATCCACACCAAATCCTCCACTCAAATCAAGCATTAATTTACCATTAAATAACGCGGCTTTATATGCTGCTAAGCCCTCAGAACTGCATTGCTCTAGCGAACGTGTAGTAAAAAAACACTCATGTTTAACCCAAGTCGGAAGCTTTCGTTGTGCCTTTGCTAGCAAGGCTAGTTGGTCGTATACCAATTGCCAATGGCACGGATATTGCAATTTGAGCACAGCAATAAGTTTACTTGATGTGTACGTTTTACTGTACTCTATCAGTTTATCCATGTTTACATCATGTAACTCTTGCTCTATATTTGCATAATTTTGTAGCATTCTAATTCACCGAGTATGAAAAAAGTAATTGTAATTATCGCATTAGCACTAGTGGCCGTAGGGTTCACTTCATGCAAAGGCAGCTGCCCAAAGTACAGCATTGATTGGGTTAGTTTGTTTCGCTAAACATAACTAAATACAACGTGCTGCTCAATGTCGGGGTGTAATGATTTTGCTACCGGACAGGTATGAGCAGCATGTTCCAATTGCTCTTTAAATGCGAGCGCATGTGCCGGTAATGTAAGCTCTACGTTAATTTTTATTACTCTTCTAGGATTCAATGCCATCTTTTTAAGCACACTAGCTCTCATTCCGGTAATATCAACACCAAGTTTATCAGCTTCTATTCCCATAATCGTCATCATACATTGAGCTAATGAAGTAGCCAACATGTCAGTTGGAGAAAATGCTTCTCCCTTACCGTTATTATCAACCGGGGCATCTGTAACTACTTTATTTCCGCTAGCTATATGGGTTGATTCAGTCCTTAAATCTCCTAAATAAATTACCTCAGAAGTATGCATAATTTTATTACTTTTGAACGTTCAAAGATAATCGCATGCGTGGTGTTGCCAAAATATGCTTTTTGCTTTTGTTGCTATGGGGTTTACCTGCCATCGCACAAAATGAAATGATTACAGAACCTACGCTTCTATACCGTAAACGTTTGTTATACGGTTTTCACTTAAATAGCTCTTCACTCGGTGGATTCAACTTTAAATACCAGTGGCAAAAAACTGCTACGGTAAAAAACGGAATCGACTTTGATTTAGACCGCATCAGACATCCAAAAGAAACGAGAGTTTATGGGTTATCAGACAACCCAAGACAATATACCCCCGGAAGAATTAACATGGCATTCTTTTTTCGTGCCGGTTATGGACAAACTATTTTTATCACCAACCGTGATTATAAAAGTGCTGTATCTGTTCATTACAATTATGCTGTTGGTTCTACAATAGCTTTACTGAAACCTATTTACATTGATGTGTTCAAACGCTCAAATGATCCATTTGGCCAAAGCTATATCGCCACAGAGAAATACGACCCGGTAAACAGACACACCTCTCCTCAAAGTATTTATGGTAATGCCACATTTACTCGAGGTTTTGATGAAATCAAACCATACTTTGGTGCTCATTTTAAAAACAGTATTGTAGTAGAATGGGGTGATTATCCTGATGTTTTTCAAGCATTAGAAGCCGGATTTTGCATTGATTTATTCCCACAAAAATTGCCTTTGATGGCAGAGCAACTAACCCCCAATAAGAATTTATTTTTTACTTTATTTTTAGGATTTACACTCGGACAAAACAGATAACATGATTGAATTACCAACACTGGCAGAGGAGCGCGTTAAGAAGCCATCGTGGCTTAAAGTAAAGTTGCCAACCGGAGAGAATTACCGTAACGTTCGTAAAATAGTTGATGAATATAAACTGCATACGATTTGCGAAAGTGGCAGTTGTCCAAACATGGGCGAATGCTGGGGTGCCGGAACGGCCACCTTTATGATTTTGGGTAATGTGTGCACACGCAGCTGTAGTTTTTGTGCTGTGGCAACCGGCCGCGCACACGATTACGATTTAGAAGAACCTATGCGCGTAGCAGAAGCTATTCGCTTAATGGGAGTAAAACACGCTGTTTTAACTTCCGTAAATCGTGATGAATTAAAAGATAAAGGCGCAAAGGTTTGGGCGGACACGATTCGTTTAGTAAAAGAACTAAATCCGGGAACAACTATTGAAACGCTTATCCCTGATTTCTTATCAAAATGGGATTTACTATACCAAGTTATTGATGAGAAACCGGAAGTAGTTTCGCACAACATGGAAACCGTAAAACGCTTATACCGTAAGGTTCGTCCGCAAGCAAAATATGAGCGAAGCTTGGAACAAATTTTAAAAACAAAAGAGCGCGGACGTAGAACAAAATCAGGTGTAATGTTGGGCTTGGGTGAAACCAAAGAAGAAGTTTTAGAAGTGTTATATGACTTAAATAAATGGGGATGTGATGTAGTTACCTTAGGTCAATACTTACAACCTACTAAAATGCACTTAAACGTTGAACGTTTTGTAACACCTGAGGAATTTGATTTCTACAAGGAAGAAGGTTTGAAAATGGGATTGAAATATGTTGAATCAGGAGCGCTAGTACGTTCTTCTTACCATGCAGAAAAACACGTATTCTAACTAAATAATTTATCCATAAAAAAAGCGCGGTGTGCATACACCGCGCTTTTTTTATTTATACCTGGGTAACCAGTCTATTCATTCCAAACCGCTTTATACTCTTGCTTAATTAATGGCAAAAGTACTTCCTTAGACAATGGCAATTCGATAGTTCCTTGCGCATATGAAGCTATTTCATAAGGATTGTACAACCAGGTGATCCCTTCTTCAGTAAAGGTGAAATTATCATTTAAATAGAACTTACCTTCATTAAACAAATAACCTAACTCTTCCAGATTAGCCTTAGGTGCTATCTCATTAGTTTTACGAAATTGCTCCTCTGCAATTGTAGTTAACGCAACCAATGCCGAATCGGAGAATAACTTTTTAAGGGTTACAATACGCATACTGCGCTTATCAAAATTGGTAAAGAAAGTAGAATAAATACCATGTGCTCCACCTGTATAATCATCCGTTTCTATACTCAAACAAACTAAATCATTGGTTTGGTATGGTACAGTTATGTTGGTTTGACTATACCAACTTTGTTCTGTATCATGTTTCGAACGCATTAAATCAGAATAGGCATTGATAAAAGTTTGCTGTGTTTGCAATAAAGTAGTATGCTCATTCGCTCCAAACACTGTCATTACAATTCTATTTAAACTATCAGATGCTACACCTTTAGTGCTAAACACCGGATAGTTGTATGATATGTAAGTACAGTTCGGTGAATCAATGGTGCAGTTATTATACACTTGCTGTAATGATTTCATTTCGTATGCAAGAGTGTCTACTTTAGATGATCCTTTACTACAAGAGGAGGTTAACGTGGTATAGTAGACTATACCAACAGAAAATAATAGAAATCCGATTTTTTTCATACAGGTTTTGGTTTACTTAATTAATGCGAGAGAATCAGCTATAATTTTTTCTTTGCCTTGCTTAGCCCAATCAACCAACAATTGAACTTGCGCAGCGTTGAGTTTAGCCTCTTTATGAATCCAAGTGTATGAGCTTAAAGGCATCTCTCCTTCTTGCATCATCTCTCCCACTTCATCTAACTTATGTAACTTGCGTTTCGTTTTATAGGTGGCAAACTCGCTAAAATTAAGGTGATGCTTCCCTTCATCCACATGATGATTGATCCAGAAACCAAAGGGTTGTACATGCGTGTACCAAGGATATGTGGTATGATTACTATGGCAATCATTACAAGCAACATCCAACAACTCTTTAACTTCCAGTGTTGTTGGCACAACAGTGCTTATGTCATTTGATCCCCAGGCCTGACCATCATTTTTACTCATCGGTAAAAGTTGGATAACTACTAAAAGCAGAGCAACTGCAATAAGTATTTTTTTTACAGGCAATTTTTTCATACTTCAAAGTAAGCTATTAATTCTTAATTCGAACATAAAAAATGCCAACACACACAAAGTGTATTGGCATAATCTGTTTGTTTTTTAGTTCGTTATGGCTTAACTCCGTTTGAAACTAAGCACATGTTACTTACTTTATAAAGCAAGCGTGCACCAACGTTAGCATCCCACTCATCTTTACCCGGAGCTACCTCATTAATATCAAATGCGATGATTTGCTTTTTCGCTTCCACTAACTTTTGAATCAAGTAAACTACTTGCTCAAATTCGAATCCACCCGGAACCGGAGTACCGGTATTCGGACAAAGTTTAGGATCTAGTCCATCAATATCAATACTTAGATATACTTTATCAGGTAATGCATTGATGATTTCATCACATTGTTTTGCCCAAGTTTTGCCTTCATATTGTTGCGCTTTTAAGTCGCTATCGTAAAAGGTTTTTACACGTTTTGATTTATCACTCAGTTTACGCTCATCTTCACAATAATCTCTTATACCCACCTGAACCAACTTACTTACTTGCTCTATTTTTAATGCATTAAACATGATAGAAGCATGTGAGAATTCGAATCCTTCATAAGCATCACGCAAATCTGCATGAGCATCAATTTGAAGAATACCAAAACTTTCATGTCGCTCAGCTAACGCATGCATCAAACCTAATGGAGTACTGTGATCACCACCTAAAAGTGCAACCACTTTACCTTTATCCATTTGCTTTAACGCTTCCTTTTTCACCCATTTATTCATCCATTCGCAAGCTTCGTTAATCTCTTGCTGAATTTTTTTCATGTGGTGATTCGTATCAGCAGTCTTTCCGTCAGCATACATGTCAATGTATTTCTCTGCTTTTTTACGCAACTTATTGCTGGTTGATTTTACCTTTTTGCTCACAGATTGCATGGCTACTCCAAGTCTCCACGCATCTTTCACAAACGGGTCATATAAATCTACTTGATAGGATGCTTCATAAACAGCCTCCGGCCCCGAAGCAGTTCCTGCACTATAAGAAACAGTAACTTCCCAAGGCACAGGAATAATTACTAGTGAAGCGTCTGCAGGTTGAAATGGTAACCCAAAAATATTGTTATCAGCACTGCCGATGTCATTTGGATTGAAATTATCGATAACTTCTTGCTTACTCATAATGCGTTAATGTTGGGGTAAAAATACATATTACCCCTGCATTGACAATAACTACGGTGTTAAATAATTGTGATGAAAACTACCTACTTATGGTGTTTACCTTTAAACTCCAATTTGTAAATAATCCATCCTAAACCGCCCACTAAGTGAGCTAGCACGATTGCAAAATATACTGTTGCCATAACACTAACGAAGGTAGTTAGTAGCTTGGCAACAGAACATGTGCTAAATCTTGTATGAACCTGATTTTACTTAGCTATTTGTGAAAACACAAATAAACATTCACGAGCAATTTGTTCACTTCTTTCCAAGTATGCTGCTTCTTCCTTTTCAGTTCCATCAAACTCTTTGGGATCGCGATACGTAATAGCAATACGTAATTCTGCTCCGGGAATAAACGGACAGTTTTGTTCCGCATCACTGCACGTCATAATAGCTGCAAAACCTACTGAAGGATTCGAAGTGTGGTTATACACTTTAGAGAAACAAGTCGTATTTAAGTGTTCTCCAAAACTAACCTTATACTCCGGATTAGAGGATTCCTCTTGCTTCTCCACTACAAAACCAACAGCTCGTAAAGCCTTTATCGCATTGGGATTAAATGCTGTTGCCTCCGTTCCTCCCGAGAAGGTAAACACATTACTTACACCATAGTATGCAGCAGCCACAGCAGCCCATACTTGTCCAAAATGACTTCTACGGGAGTTATGTGTACACACATACATTAATTGGATGGGTAAATGATCATGGTGTTTTTGTTTGATGTATTGGGCTAGTTGTATTAATCGTTCTTTACGCTCAGGAGTGATTAGGTGAAAGCTATTTTCTAATTGCTTACTGTAAGCTAAGACAGATGGATACATATTATTTTTTATTTATAAATTTAACTTGTTGTTTCAATGCAAACTGTACTAATAAAATTAATACCGGAACTTCAATAAGCGGACCAATTACCGCTGCAAATGCCGCATCCGAATTGATACCAAAAACACCTATAGCCACTGCGATACCTAACTCAAAATTGTTACTACCAGAGGTGAATGCCAATGTGGTTGTTTCTTGATAGGTTCCACCAACGCGTTTTAACAAGAAGAAAGTTGAAAGGAACATTACCAAAAAGAAAATGGTAAGTGGCAATGCAACACGAATAACATCAAGCGGAATAGCTAATAGCATCTCTCCTTTTAAACTAAACATGAAGACAATGGTTAGCAGTAATGCTACTAAAGTTATTGGACTTATTCGTGGAATAAACTTCCTGGTGTACCAATCGTTACCTTTGGTTTTCAATGCAACAAATCGAGTAAGCATTCCTGCAAAAAATGGGACACCCAAATAAAGTAACACCGTTTTTCCAATCTCACTCATAGATACAGCCACTGTATAGCTTTTCATTCCAAGTATATTAGGTAAATAGGTAACATAAAAAAATGCATATGCACTATATAGCAATATCTGTAGAATGCTGTTTAATGCAACCAAACCGGCACATAGTTCATTATCACCTTTTGCTAAATCATTCCAAACTAATACCATAGCAATACAAGGTGCTAATCCAATAAGTATTAAACCAGATAAATAACCGCTGTTGTTCCCTACAAAAACAATAGCTAACAGAAACATAAGTGCAGGACCTAAAATCCAACTTTGAAAAAGCCCAATTAATAAAATTTTAGGGTGCTTCAAAATCTTTCCGAGTTCTTCATACTTAACTTTTGCCAATGGCGGATACATCATTAAGATGAGACCGATTGCCATGGGAATATTAGTAGAACCTTGCTGCCACGACTGAACAATGGAAGGCCAATTCGGGAATAGATTGCCAATAACAACACCAATCACCATGGCGATAAAAATCCATAAGGTGAGGTAACGGTCTAAAAATGCTAATCGTTTATTCATAATTTACTTAGCAACATCCTGAACCAGGGGTACAACAACTAGTAGATTCGGCAGGTAAATTGGCTAGATTTACTTTTAGCTTATGTGAAGGTATTCCACATTTATCTTCAGCCAAACAAGCTGTTTGCATGTTGGTTAAGTGAAATATACCGCTATCAAAATTTAAGTTGAATTTTCCAATGGTGCCTTGTTGATATTCTACCTCTATTTCGGCATTAGGTAACAATAATTTCTCTTCACTTAACTGCACAATAGATGCAAGTTTCTGAGGAGCTAAACGATGTTCAAAATCATTGGCTTCCCATAGTTGAAAATTGATTCGCTCTTCGAAACGCAGGGTTCCACCGCAATCAATAAAACGTTTTTGTACTAAGCCCACTTCGGTAACATGAAAATGTGCAGGCACTAATTCTCCATCAGGTAATTGAAAAACAACTTCATTTAGTGATGGTAATACTTCTTTTAATTCTGATAATTTCATACCTATTAAATTTAACAGCAGTTATTTTTTTGAGCAAACTCCAACAAAGCTGACGTGAACATACCCGTTTGTTTATCAAATTGTTTAAACACGTCCCAGTTTATGCAATAGCAAGATTTTGGACCATCAACCGTTCCTTGTATCAACCCAACACGTTTTAATTCTTTGAGGTGTTGAGAAACGGTAGACTGAGCCAATGGCAAAACATCAACTAGTTCGCCACAAATACATGATTTATGCTTAGCCAATGCTTTTAGTATAGCTATACGTGCGGGGTGACTTAATACCTTAAAAAAATCAGCCAATTGCACTTCAGCTTTTTTAAACTCTTCTTTTTTATTTAATGCCATAACATATATCGCAAATATACGATTAATAGAATCAAAACAAAAGGCTTCGGTTAGAAGCCCCTTGAATTATCTACGCCTTTTCAAATAATTCTATAGTCTCTTTTACACGAGCAGGATCTAACGGCTTAGAATAAAACTGTTTGATAAGTGGCTTAGTTTTAGCTTTTGCAACATCATCATCAAACACCGATGAGGTAAGCATCACATAAAATGATTTTTGTTGTGAGCCGTACTTATCAGTTGATAATTCGTTTATTAGTGTCCAGCCATCCATTTCAGGCATACTGATATCTACAAACACAATATCGAAGCTTGGCATTCCTTCGCGAGCGTGAGCATCCATGGCCTTTAACGCTTCAACCCCGTTTAAAGCAACAGTTATATCTGCTTGGGGATATACATTTTTGATGATACGCGTATTGATATAATTCGTCACATCATCATCATCAATTAATAGAAATCTCATATTGAATTTGATTAGGCTGTAATGCTTGTTTAGTACAAGTTAAACAAAATACATTAACTGTGGCAAATTAAATAAGTGCAATGATTCAAACAACTACTAAAATCAATTTTCAACCTTTGACATAAAAATTACACTGCTAGCATAAGTTACGCCTATCGTAAATTGACATAAATCAATCAGTTTTTTGTGTCTCACTAATCCGATCTAAGAATAAAACGGTTCCGGTTCCATCCTCACTTCGTCCGTACATACTTACAAACTTGTTTCCTCTTTCTAACTCATTTGCCTTATAAGAATACCTCGTGTGCACATGCTGCGAATAGGTATCATCAAATGCTTTGAAGGAGAAGATAAACTCCGCATCTGCATCAATGAGTTCTTGTGTAGTCATTTCATGAATGGGACTTTGCTCATCAATGGGATGAACGATAGTCCAACTTAGCGCAAGTGAATTAACTCGCTTTCGTTCTAGATTGAGCGGAAAGAAACGTCTGAATACTTTATCGTTTTCAACTACATTAATACTCATCAGCAACTCGGCTTCACACTCAATTAATTGATTACTATTTTTATTCGCAATCCTAAACATTAATCCGGTTCCCGTGGCTTGATATGGCGCAATGATTATTTTATCACTATAAAGCAACTTGGCAACCGGACGACTAAATCTACTATACAATAAACCTGTCATGAGAGCGAAACTCATCAATCCAAACAAACATTCAATAGAACTGACAATGTTCGCATAAAAACCAATTGGGTTTTGACGACCATATCCAACGGTGGTTAATGTTTGAGCACTAAAGAAAAATGCATCCCAAAAGTGTTCAGTATCCGTCATACCCTTATCGCCTTCAATTTCTTCCATCCCAACCGATAAATAAAGTCCGGCAAAGAGTGTGTTGAGCAACAAATAAGAAAACAACACCACTAACATAAACTTCCACCAAGGCATGGTAATTAGTTCGTGAAAAACATTAAGTCGTTGGTAAAAAGGTAAACCTTGTTGTATTACATTAAAACTTCCATCCTTATTAAACAACCGACTACCTTGATTGTCGCTTCTGTTCCCAAAACCGGTATCGTTGTCTTGTTTGTATCTTAGAGCAAAACGTTTAAGAGGTCCCATAGCCGCAAGTTAAGGGTTTTGTTTTCAGGAATACAACGTGTAAACTTGAAACATGGATAAACCTTATTTCGCCCACGAATCTGCTTATGTTGATGAAGGATGTGTTATTGGTGAAGGCACCAAAATTTGGCATTTCTCCCACATCATGGCTAACTGCACCTTAGGCAAAAATTGTAATATCGGACAAAACGTAGTTATCAGTCCGGAAGTGATTTTGGGGAACAACGTAAAAATTCAGAATAACGTTTCGATATATACAGGAGTTACTTGTGATGATGATGTATTCCTTGGTCCTTCATGTGTATTTACCAATGTTACCAATCCTAGAAGCGCAGTAAATAGAAGAGGACAATATGCAAAAACGCATGTCGGTAAAGGTGCTTCTATTGGAGCAAATGCAACTATTGTTTGCGGACATGATATTGGTGCATATGCCTTTATAGGTGCAGGTGCAGTAGTAACGAAAAATGTTCCTGATTATGCATTGCTTGTCGGAAATCCGGCACGTCAATTAGGCTGGATGAGTGAGTTTGGACATCGACTAAGTTTTGATGCAGACAATTTAGCAACTTGCCCGGAAAGTGGACAGCAATACAAACTAGAAAATGGGAAAGTATCTCGCGTGGCTTAGCGGAGTTTGGCTGTTTTGCGTTAACATAACACTTGGGCAAGCACCCATACCCAATGACTCGCTGAGAGAGAATAAGGGATTTATTGATGTAATGCCGGAGTATCCGGGAGGTAATGAAGCCTTATATAAGTTTGTGGGAAATAATTTCAAGTATCCTAAACAAGACTTACGGAATAATATTGAAGGTAAAATCATAACGAAGTTTATGATTGATACCAATGGCTATGTAAGAGATATCATCATTGTAAAATCTTTATCACCTTCAAGCGATGCAGAAGCCATAAGGGTTCTTCAATTAATGCCAAGATGGAAGCCGGGTATGCAAAACAACAAAAAGGTAAATGTATACCTTACTTTACCAATTAAACTAGAACTCCCGGAAGTAAAACCTATTACACCCAAACAAGCACTAATAACTGAAACAATTGGTGCTTTGGTTGGTATTACACTTACCTTAGTGCTTGTGGGTTGGTACCGTAGAACATTCTAAGGCAATTTAGGTTCTACCAAAAGTACTTCTTCCCTATCTATTACAACACTTCCGGGTTCTGCACCTTTAGGTTTGCGAACGAACTTTTTAAGCGTATAACTTACCGGTGCTAATGTATTGCCCTTGTGTTTGCTGTAATAAGCCGCAATTTGTGCAGCAACAGTTATTACTTGTGTATTAAAAGGTTTTCCGGCTTTGTGTTTAATTATGGTGTGCGACCCTGATACATCTTTAGCATGTAACCACAAATCGTTTTTATGTGCAAATTTCTGCGTGAGTAAGTCATTGTTCTGCGCATTTTTACCCACCCAAATTTCAAACTCTTGCACTACAAATTTTTTAAACGGGAAAACGGCATCTTGTTTCTTAACCGATTTAAACGCACGAAGATCTTTAGGTATTTTTGCTTCATTCACCTGTTGAAGTAGCACTTCTGTTTGATTTAACTTGGTGCGCATACTGAGCAGTTTCTGTTCCATCTGCTCTAACTCTATCTTCTTATTCTTTGCTTTGCGGTAGTAATAAGCTGCATTCTCTGCTGCGTCTACATCTTTTTTCAGCTTGATGAAAATGTTCTTTTGTCGATAAAAATCGAATAACTCTGCACGCTCAGCACCTTTTGGTATGGCATGCAGATTAGCCATAATGATATGTCCTAACTCTTCAAAAGGAGAATCGTGTTGCAGTTGATGAATACCTTGTTCGCTTAATTTAACTTGTTGCTTTAAACGCTTTACTTCTCCTTGCAAGGAAGCTTGCATGGATATTTTCTGTTGACGAAATGCCAGTGAACCTAGTGCATAACGGGCATAAACAGTTGATGCCTCCAATGCGTTATGGGTGTGTAACAGCACCTGTTCATCTGTTGGTGAAACTCGAAGTGCATACTCATTTTCACCCGACTTCACTACCCAAAATTCACCCTCTGCAACTGGCTGTTGATTTAGCTTATTAATGATGGCTTCATCCGTTACATGAAACTCACTTGTATCATATTGCCAATCATTTTGTATAGACTCACGAAACACATCATATACTTCATCATTCAACACTTCAACCACATTAATTAATGCATCATAGCATTTAAATAAAAGTCGGTGTTGATTTTGAAACTGAATTTCGAACGAGCGATTATAGCTATGTGAAACGATTTGTTGAACAACTTGTTGATGAACATTTACAAATACAGCTTGGGCATTACTACCTTTTACATATTCATACTCATCAAACAATAAAAAACCACTTTGAAATTGTGCAACAACCTTTAGTACTAGTGATTGATTTCCTTTCTTAAACAAGAACACCAACTCCCCTTTGCTCATGGTAAATGCTTGTTCAAGTGTTGCTCCAGTCAAAACTGCAGAGGCTTGATTGGCCCACTGACGAACAAAGTGGTAATGCTGATGAAACGACTTAACAACACTCATTACAACGAAAGTGTTAACCCATCGTATGCTAAAAACACATGAGGCGGTAGCGTTTTTTCAACCTCTGCATGAAAACCAAGTTGATGACTGATATGTGTTAAAAAAGCTTGACGAGGTTTGATTTCATTAATAACTTCTAGGGCCTCCAATAGCGTGTAGTGACTGATATGCTTTTCATGTCGGAGTGCATTTAAAACCAAGGTGTCACAACCTTTCATCTTATCCATCTCTGTAGATGAAATAAAGTTTGCATCCGTGATGTAAACAAAATCGCGCGATTGATTAGGCTCGGTAAACTTAAACCCAAGTACAGGCAATTTATAATGCATAACTTCTATGGGTTCTATAGTGGCATCACCAATAACAAAAGAAGTTTCTTTGGTAATTTTGTGTAAGGTTAATTCAGGTATTCCAGGATATTTTACCTCATCAAAAATGTAGGAAAACTCCTTGCGCATTTGTTGCTCAACCATGTTAGTGCAATACACATCAATAGCTTCGCGTTGCACAAAATTAAAACCACGGATATCATCAAGTCCTGCAATATGGTCTTTGTGTGCATGCGTAAATACAAGTCCATCTAACCTATCAATACCAGTGGCCAACATTTGCTGACGAAAATCAGGGCCGCTATCTACCACAATATTTTTTCCGGCTATTTGAACTAATACAGAAGTGCGCAAACGCTTATCGCGTAGGTCATTCGACATACAAACTGCGCATCGGCAACCAATAATTGGAACCCCTTGAGATGTACCTGTACCGAGGAAAGTAACCTTCATTTGTTCGCAAAATAACTAATTGCCATAGCTTTTTGAAGTATATTTGAATAACAAATTACGAATATGAAAATTACATACGCTATTCTTTTAGGTTCACTGCTAGTAGGGGCTTGCAGTAACCAATCTAAAACACCACAAAACGGAAAAGAAACTACTATAGAAGCATCTGTTTCAGGCGACTCAACTAAAGTGATAGAAGTTGTAGATGCAAACACATTTAAAAACACCTTAGCATCAAAACCGGGTACATTACTGGATGTGCGTACTCCAGGAGAATACAAAAAAGGCTTTATTGAAGGAGCTCGATTATTAGATATTTTTAGCGATGAGTTTGAAGCAGAATTAAATAAACTAGATCGTAACGCTACATATTATGTGTATTGTGCAAGCGGAGGTCGCAGTGCAGAATGTGCAGAGAAAATGCAAGGAATGGGCTTTAAGAAAGTATATGATTTAGATGGAGGAATGGGCGCGTGGCGTAATGCAGGCTTACCTGTTGCTATGCCGAAATAAATTACTCTCGTTGCAGTTGTATTTTTGCGTAATAGCTTTCATGTCCTGCGCTCAACTTCATTACATACAATCCATTTAACACATGCTCGGGCAATACCATTGTTCGGGCATGTTCGTTTATGGTTTGTGTAAACACCACTTCTCCAAGCACATTGGTAATACTTACAGACTCTACACCATCAGGTAGTTTGTTAAAGTATACCTCACCACGAGTTGGATTAGGGTAAAAACCCGTAAACAATTCGTTAGAAGCCATGCTTAACAACCCGGTTTTTGTGGTATCAACAGGAGTAGTATCGTTAGGCAATGAGTCAATAACAACTGCTTTGGGATAACGCTTTAAATTGTATTGGGCATAAACCGGATAATGGTCACTAGTAGTAGAAATGTAGGACGTTATTTGTGTACTCAATTGCTTCATCACTGCACTTGAATTTTTTACATAGAAAGAATCACTTAGTGAACGAGTTGTCAGCTGGTGGTCAATCATATTTTTGGGATTGAAACTTGGATAAGAAGTTTCGCCAATTAAACTTAAACGTAAACTAGGAAAGAAGTAATTAGCCGTATCACTTTTAAATTGATTAAATGGTGTTTGCAAATAACTTCCACTTATCATCACCACAGATTGATCAACGTCATCGTTCCAATCACCTAATACAATAATCTTTTTCCCTTTTCTGTTTTTATCTAACCAAGTTTTTAAATAGGTAGCTGAGTTCTTTCTTCTATCGTATGAAGATTGGTCGGCACTACCGCTATTAGCTTTAAGATGTAACACATAAAAATATATGGTATCAACGGGTGTAACACCTTTCGTTTTCAATACTACCTCTAAAGGATAACGTCCGGCAAACGCATTATAAAAATCAGATTGACTCACATCATTGATATTGGTATAGCTTACTAAATCAAACTTCGCCTTCTTCCATACCAATGCAGTTTTTTGTGTTTGACTGAACGAAGATAAGGTTCCATCATATGTAGGAACATCAAGCAGTAATGAGCTAAATAGAGATGCATCACACACTTCAGCTAATCCCCACACATCCATATCTGTATTTGTCAAAACAGTTCTTACATTATTATACTGTAACTGCTCATTTGATGGACCATTAGTGGTATTACCCAACCATTCTACATTCCAACCTGCTACATCTAAAAGGGTATCGTTACCAACCTTTGTTACTTGAGCTTGTGCAGCTACCTGTAACAAAAACAAAAGAGCGAATCCAATTTTTAACTTCATCCTACAAATTACGTGTTTTCTCATCATACATTAAAAGCCCGTAAGCAGTAGCTCCTGTTAAAAATGTGTAAACTGTTTGAGCACCGTGAATAATAATTGCTAGTGCATTTCCGGTGAGTGAACTCACACCAAATAATAAAAAGGCTTGAGCTACTAGGTAATGATAAGCCCCCATACCTCCTCCTTGTATAGGAACAGACTTTCCTACCGTACCTATAATCATGATAACAAATACTTGAGATACCGGAAGCTGCGCACTATCATCAAATGCAAAAATCCAAATATAGGTCATCAAGAAATAACAGCACCATATGAGCACCGTGTAAAATAGATACGCTAATTTTTCGTGAAGTGACAAGAGCTGTTTAATGCTATACAAGAATTCGTCAAACCAACCACTTGCTTGATTTTTCTTTTTATACACCCAATAGAAGCAAAGCCCTAACAAGGCAATCAACATTCCCACTCCTAAAACCACTAACATAAGCGGAGTAAACTTGGTGTAGATGGGTGTAAGAATATTTTGCTGAAAAAATTGAGACATTTGTTGAATGTTGAGCACCGATATTCCGGCTACCAATAAAAACAATACCAATGTATCGGTAAGTCGCTCAATTATTACACTTGCTAATGATTGATTGAAGGGTGTTTGGTGATATCTCTTTACGATGAAACAACGTGTAATTTCACCCGCTCGAGGCAATGCATAACTCACTAAATAACCTGCACACAAGGCTATCCATGCACTCTTAAACGACACATCTAATTGCAAATGACGGTAGAGCAACTGCCAGCGTTTGATGCGCACATAATAACCAAATAGGGTGATAAAAAACACCGGAACCACCAACCAATAATTGGCTTTTTTTAGTGTTTGCCAAAGTTCTTGGAGCGGCAAATTGTTAAGTGCCACCCATAATAAAAACAAACCTAATAGTGCTAATATGCTGTTTTTAAAAAATCGCATGGGGAGCAAAATAACACATATGCTGTTAAAACACTAAAAGGCCTTAATTGGCCTTTTAGATAACTATACTTTTTTAGGTTCTTCCACCCTCCCATCTGCATGTCGTGCAAAACGACCTTTTTCCCTCGGATGAACTTGATCGTAGCGTTTCCATGGCCAACCACCAAACTGCGTTGCATGATAATCTTCGAATGCTTGTTTGATTTCGTCTTTAGTGTTCATTACAAACGGACCATACTGCATCACTTGCTCGCCTATAGGCTTGCCTTGTAAAATCAAAATACTCGTTGGTGCATTTCCATTTCCAATCACCACATCCACGTCCGGTTTAAGTTGTACGGAATGATACGAAGAAACTTTTTGTCCATTTAATGTTAGGCTCTCTCCTTCGTAATAATATAACATACGATTCACACCTGCTGCCGTTTTAGGAAGTTTCCAAATTGCATTCGCATCCATTTTAATATTCCAGATTGCCACATGATGATTCGCATCAGCAGCCCAAGAATCGGGAGGAGGTGCAGGTGCCGTGTGTTTATCTAATTTACCGGCAATAACCTCCACCGTTGTTTTATGGTTGTTGGCATCCTTGTGTATATACTTTGGAATTTTCTCACCCCAAAACATTTTAAAATGCGGCTCCACCATTTTGTTGCGTTTGGGTAGATTCAACCAAATTTGAAACAGTTCTAAAGGATTTTCCTTGTCTTTATTAATTAATGGAAACATTTCGGAATGTTGAACCCCTTTTCCGGCTGTCATCCATTGCACATCTCCATTTCCGTATCGTCCGGCAGCACCCATCGAATCGGCATGATCAACAATACCCTTACGCACAATCGTTACGGTTTCAAAACCGCGATGCGGGTGACCCGGAAAGCCGGGAACCACTTTGCCATGATACATTCTAAATCCATCTTTAATGATAAAATCATCACCCATGTGTCTACCTTTTAACAGATCAGATGTTGGACCCATCTGTTCATTTCCTTTCGGAAAATCATCTTCGTGGTGTACACAAAACAAAAATGGATCGAGTGTATCCCATTGAAAACCCATTGGAGATACATTTAAAATAACTTGTTCAGATAGCATAGCGGATTGATAACCTTGTTTAATTCGTTTAGCTGCAGAAACAGCAGGCAATGCAACAGTTGCTGCCAATGCGGATCCCAAGCGGGTAAGAAAACTTCTGCGGTGTAATGAATCACTCATAGCAATGAAATTGGTGACACATTCAAAAATACAAGAAGTTATGATTTTCACTCATCAGAAAAAATGATGCATGTATTAATTAACTACAACTTCGTCCATTTCAATCGTAAGCTATTCATCACAACCGAAACAGAGCTAAGCGCCATGGCTCCACCGGCAATCATGGGGTTGAGTAAAAATCCATTAATAGGAAATAGAATACCCGCAGCTAATGGAATTCCGATCACATTGTAAATAAATGCCCAGAATAAATTCTGTTTTACCGTTGCCACCGTTTGTTTAGAGAGCATAATAGCTTTAGGAATGGCCATTAAGTCGGAAGTGATTAATGTAATTTTCGCAACATCCATGGCAATATCAGAACCCTTGCCCATGGCAATGCTTACATCAGCAAGCGCCAATGCTTCACTGTCGTTTATACCATCACCAACCATAGCAACCACCTTATTATCCTCGGATTGTAATTGTTTAATAAAAGATGCTTTTGCTGATGGTAACATACCTGACTTAACATGGGTGATGCCAACCTCACTAGCAACTGCGGATGCCGTAGCCTCTCCATCACCGGTAAGCATATACACGTCAATTCCTTGTGCTTGAAGTTTCGCAATAGCTTGTTTAGAAGTTGGTTTGATTTGATCGGCAATTGCTATCACAGTGAGTAGATGTTCATTAGTACCAAAATAGATGACCGTACTTGCCATTTTTTGCCATGCCGAAATCTGTAATTTCATTTCATCAGAAAGGAGCGCTGTTTCCGATAGCACAAATTCCTTTGTACCCACGCGATAACGTTTCTCTTCATACATGGCCTCTGCCCCTTTTCCGGTTACACTCATAAAATTGGTAATCGTCACCGGTTTGTATTTCTCATCACTCAGGTATTCAACAACGGCATCTGCTAATGGATGTTCGGATTGACGTTCGATAGCTAGCAACACAGATAAACAATCCGTTTCATGGGGACTCATCTGTTGCAATTGAGTTACCTTGGGTTTTCCTGAAGTTATTGTTCCCGTTTTATCTAATACAATTGCATTTATTCGATGTGCTGTCTCTAAACTTTCCGCATCTTTAATTAAAATATGATGTTCAGCGCCCTTCCCTACTCCAACAATAATTGCAGTAGGTGTAGCTAACCCAAGTGCGCATGGACAAGCAATAACCAGAACGGTAACAGCAGACAATATTCCGTGAGTGAATGCTTGTTCGCCACCGAGCAATAACCAGGTAACAAATGTGAGTAAAGCGATACCCATAACTACGGGAACAAAAACACCTGCAATCTTATCTACTAGTTTTTGAACAGGAGCTTTTGAACCTTGCGCTTGCTGAACCGCTTTAATGATTCGTGCTAGTACCGTTTCCTCACCAATGGTTTTAGCAACCAACTTAAAACTCCCTTTTTGATTCAGTGTTCCGGCAAAAACCTCATCACCATCTTTCTTTTCAACAGGAATAGGTTCGCCAGAAATCATACTTTCATCAACAGAAGAGTAACCTGACAAAATTCGCCCATCAACAGGAATTTGATTGCCGGGTTTAACCAAAATAACATCACCTACTTTGACATCCTCGATTGGAATTTCGCGTTCGTTAGTTCCATCTACTATCCATACCAACTTGGGCTGTAATCCCATAAGTTTTTTAATTGCCGATGTGGTGGTTGATTTTGCCTGTTCCTCTAGTAATTTTCCAAGTAAAACAAATGCAACTACAACCGCTGCTGCTTCATAGTAAACATGTGCATGTAATCCTTGATGATGCCAATACTCGGGATAAACTGTATTGAATACGCTAAATAAAAACGCAATGCCGGTGCTCACGGCAACAAGCGTGTCCATGTTGGCACGTAAGTGTTTGGCTTGTTTCCAAGCTTGAGTAAAAAATGATTTACCGAATACAAAAACGACAGGTGCACTTAACAGCATGGAAATCCAATTGCCATAAGGCATATTCATAAAAAACATTCCGATAATAACCACCGGGGTGGCTAAAATTAAGGCACCATATGCACGCTTTTTAAGTGCTGTGTAGGATTCTTGTTGTGCTTCCTCTTGTTTAGACAGTGAGTTTACTTCATCTAAAATAATATCGTATCCGATGGATTGCAGTGCGGTTTTAAGTGCTGTGGTATCAAATGATGTTGGAATATCAACCCTTACTTGTTGCGTGGCATAATTCACTTCTGCATCAAGAACACCTTCCGTGTTTTTAAGCATACTCTCCACGCTTACCGCACAACCGGCACAGGTCATACCAAGAACAGGAAAAGATTTGCGTATTATGGAATCTTTCATATCGTATAAATTGAGCATACAAAATTACAGTGCAACAGGAATGCGTTGTTACAGAATTTTAGTTTTGATTTATACGATGTTCGAGTAATCTGTAAACGCTATTAAATGCGATCGATTGGTTTTCGGGTGTTTTGATGTTCTTTCTTAAATATGCTTGGAGTAAAGCCCGTTACTTTTTTAAACTGCGCAGATAAATGAGCCACACTGCTATAACCAAGTTGATCGGCAATTTCAGAAAGATTGAGTTCGTCATAAACCAATAGCTCCTTGGCGCGTTCTATTTTCTGACGAATAATAAACTGTTCGATAGTGATCCCTTCAACGGAGGAGAATAAACTGCTTAAGTAATTGTATTCGTAATGGAGTTTGTCGCTTAGTAAAGCCGACCAATTGACTTTTAAAGAAATGCGATTAGTGTGATGAATTTCTTGAATAACCAATGTTTTCAACTGGCCAATTAGTCGTGAACGTTTGTCATCAATGCGTTCAAAACCTAAACTCAGCAAACGCTCATCAAGCCGTTTTAGTGTTTCTTGGTCTACTATTTCTTCTGCTAAATTCACTTCGCCCAAGCTAACAGAAAGCGGAACAATATGTAGCTGCTCAAATGCAGTGTTAACAGCTGCAATGCAGCGTTGACATACCATGTTTTTGATGTGCAATTGCATGGTTCAAAACTACATCATCAATGGCAATAAAAAAAAGAGGCTGCCTTACAGCAGCGCTCCATGTTTAATATCATCAACTACACCGGGATCCAACAACGTTGAAGTATCGCCCAAATTGCCCGTCTCCCCTTCTGCAATCTTGCGTAAAATTCTTCTCATAATTTTACCACTTCGTGTTTTTGGAAGTCCACTCACAAATTGAATTTTATCGGGTTTTGCAATAGGACCAATAATACGTGTAACTGTTTGTAAGATATCTTGACGTGTTAAATGTTCTTCATGATGCGAGCCTTCATAAATTACATACGCGTAAATACCTTGTCCTTTAATGTCATGTGGATAGCCAACTACAGCACTTTCAACAACACCGGCATGCATATTAATGGCATTCTCTACCTCTGCCGTTCCAATTCGATGGCCACTTACATTTAACACATCGTCAACCCTTCCCGTGATGCGATAATTTCCATCCTCATCACGTAAACATCCATCACCGGTGAAATACATATTCGGATAAGCAGAGAAGTAATTCGTTCTGCAACGCTCATGGTCGCCATAGGTTGTTCTGATAATACCCGGCCATGGGAACTTCACACACAAATTACCACTTACTCCATTACCTTCTATTTCTTTTCCATGTTCATCAACTAAACAAGGTTGCACTCCCGGAATGGGTAATGTGGCATGAGCAGGTTTATGCGGTGTTACGTCTGCCATGTTTGATATCATAATGCCACCTGTCTCTGTTTGCCACCAAGTATCTACAATCGGACAACGCTCCTTACCGATGTTCTTGTGAAACCAATGCCAAGCTTCTTCATTAATAGGTTCTCCAACTGAACCTAACACTTTTAAAGAACTCAAATCATGCTTGTTTACATAATCTAACCCGAATCCCATTAAGCTGCGTATAGCTGTTGGAGCGGTATATAAAATATCTACTTTGTGTTTATCTACAATTTCCCAAAAACGTCCGGCATCAGGCCAAGTTGGTACACCTTCAAACATTAATGATGTACCTCCGGCACTAAGTGGTCCGTATACGATATAACTGTGTCCGGTAATCCAACCAATATCTGCTGTACAAAAATGTATTTGTCCGGGTTGGTATTGAAATACATTCACAAACGTATAGTTTGTCCAAACCATATAACCCGCTTGCGTATGCACAACACCTTTAGGCTTTCCGGTTGAACCCGAAGTGTAAAGAATGAATAATGGATCTTCTGCATCCATAGCAACGGCAGGAAAACTTACTTTACCATCTTTCTCCACTTGTTGCTCAGCATGTTCCATCTCATCCTCCCACCACAAATCTCTACCTTTAATCATGGAAACCGGAGTGCGGGTGCGCGTATACACAA
>JACCDH011062222.1_pt1 | contig 25169 bp, 16 predicted proteins | sample 7442481 | NCBI WGS metagenome assembly JACCDH01 (sample SAMN15323433, study PRJNA562643) | freshwater metagenome | isolation source: river surface water | place: USA:Blue River Watershed | collected 2017-08-15 | reverse complement strand
TTCCAAGGAAGTGTTAAGTTCGCTGGATTGAGCGCCTACTCTACTTCCAAAGCTGCGTTGTGTAGTTTCACTGAATTGTTTTCTGAAGAATACAAAGATTCAACGATAAAAATGAATTGCTTGTGTCTTGGTGCAGCTCAAACTGAAATGTTGGAAGAAGCGTTCCCAGGCTACGAAGCACCTGTTTCTGCTGAAAAAATGGCGGAATACATTGCTGATTTTGCCTTGAATGGGAATCAGTGGTTTAATGGAAAAATATTGCCAGTTTCGTTGTCGACACCTTGATGGAGCATGGAGTATGGAACATGGAGTATGGAGTATGGAACATGGAGCATGGAGCATGGAGCTTAAAAGATTTCTAGTCACTAGTTTGTTACTTTTAAAAAAAACGACATTTACACTAAAAACAAAACGACTTGTTCAACTTTCGACGACATAGAAAAAATTTGAGTGAAGCAGAGCTAATTGAATTGGCGAAGCAAGATTCGTTTTATTTTGGTGAATTGTACAACACCTATTTCGATCGTATATTCCGATTTGTATTTAAGCGTTTGGGTGGAAATGAAGAAGTAGCTGGTGATTTAACGCAGCAAACCTTCATGAAAGCGATGGCGAATATTGGTAAGTACGAAGATCGAGGTTTACCCTTCTGTAGTTGGTTGTATCGCATCGCACAAAATGAAGTATCGATGTTCTTCAGAAATGCCAAGAAAGATTATACCGTTGACATTGATGAAGGGAAATTCAAAGACATGTGCGATGAAGCGAATATCGGAAAATACATGTCGGCCGAGGATCAACAACAGTTAATCGAATTATTGAACGGTATGGAACAAGAGCATTTGGATTTAATTGAATTGCGCTTTTTTCAAGAATTAAGTTTCAAAGAAATTGCTGATATTTACAGTATTACGGAAGCCAATGCAAAAATGCGTGTTTACCGCATATTGGAGAAGTTAAACAAAAAGTGGGTAGATACCACAGAACGTAGCGAACACTAAGATGAGAAAGTTTTCAATCAAGACGGATAAAAATTTAGAGCCAACTGACGAGCAAATCAAGCGTCAGAAGGACTTCTCGCGTTTGCATCACGACTACGAACGTTTAACGAAGCGTGGCAAAAAACCTATTTACCGCGATCCGAAATTGTATTTACTGTTTGTGATCATTGGTGTAATTTTGCTTTTGCTGTTTCTGGATAAATAAAAAAATCCAGCCCTTTCGAACTGGATTTAACTAATTGTTTTGGTTGATTGGTTTACTGAACAATTAATTTTTTGATTGTTTGCGTATTCTTTCCTTCGATGTGAACAAAGTACAATCCCCTTTCCCACTCATTTGTGTTGTATAGAAATTGATTGAATCCGTTTTGCATTTCGACCATTTCTGAGAAAACTATAATACCATTCGCATTGACAAGCGTGATGGATTGTTTTTCAGCTACATTAGATGAAATCGCTATCTTAAATTCTCCCTGCGTTGGATTCGGATAAATTTCTACTTCATCTTCTTTCGTAGTACAATTCGAATAAATAGGATCGTAGATTTTCTGTTTACCATCGATATCAACTTGAATCAATTGATAATAGCCAACAAATCTCGCTGCATCCATGTCTTCAAATTGATAATTGATTGTCGCATTGCTATTTCCAGCAGCAACAATTTGGTTTACTAACTCCCAATCACTACCATTTTTACTTCTTTCTAAAATAAATGAAGCTGAATTGTGTTCAGAAGCAGTTTGCCAATTCACGATTGGATAATCATTTTCACAATTCACTGAGAAGTTCGTCAACTCAACTGGCAATGAGGCATCATAAACAACAATCGTTGACATATTTTTTATAATTGAGGCATTCACGGCATCCGAAAGATTCACATAAAATGTCTCTTGAAATTCTGAAATATTATCCGTCGTAATTGTAATTGTTAAAGGTTTGGAAGTTTGCCCCGCTAAAAACACAATGCTTCCGGAAACAGAAGTGTAATCATTAATTTTTATTGCTGTCCCGTCGGTTGTAGTATAATTCACTGTTACTTGATTTGAACTACTTGCGGATAGTGAAAGTGTAACTGTAACGGTTCCTGCCGACTCGTTCACTGTTGCATCGGTAATAGAAATGGAAGGCAAGGTTCCTAAATAATCATTCAAAGTAGTTAACAAGCCTGAAGTTGCAGCATTTCCAGAAACTTGCCCAGCATTGTTTCCAGATGTTGGAATTGTTAAAGTCATACCATTAAAAATGAGACCGACATACTTTGTAGAAGAAATCGTGTAAGTGCTACTTCCATTTGATCCGTTTGTCGCTAAAACGGCTGTTGAACTCGGAGAAAAAACGAGGGCTGTTACGGTTCCACTTGGTGCACGCCATTTCACAAAACCGTTAATTGTATGCTCTACGCCATTCGCATCTGTAATGTAAATCATCCCAATGATATCATTCCCTTGAGCCGTAAATGTAGTTCCCGATGTTGACTGTGCAAATTGAACATTCGTCCAGCCCAAACTGCTTAAGTAAACCGAATTCGAGGATACATTTTGTGCTGTATTATCGCCAACAAAACCACTGTTAAAGGGAATCGAAATGATGTTTTGAGCAATGGCATTACTAAAAGCCAAGGCAACAAACATAAAAAAGATTAATATTGAGCTTTTCATCGGTTTTGCTTTTAGTAAATAATTAATCGTTCTGTTTTTATGCTATTTGCATATTTCACCACAACCAGATACACTCCTTTATTCAATGTTTGAGCTTGAACATATAATGTATTAACTCCTGGGAATAGACTCATTTCTTGGCGTAGCATCTGAGTACCTTCAGTTGAAACAAAATCAATCGTGCAATCACTGGAATTAGAACTAAGAACTTCTATTTTGAAATCCCCATTTGAAGGATTTGGATAAATTGCCAATTCTGATTGAATTGTCTTGCATTCAACATAGATAGGATCATATACTTTTTGTTTACCATCTACATCAACTTGAGTCAAGCGGTAGTAACCAACAAAACGTTCTGAATTTACATCTTCGTATTGATAGCTTATTACGGAATTGCTATTTCCTGCGGCTTCAACTTCAGAACGAAATTCCCAAATACCTCCATCAACACTTCGTTCAAGAATAAAAGAAGACGAATTATGTTCAGAAGCTGTTTCCCAATATAGAATGACATTTTCACTTTCACAATTTGCCCCAAATGAAACAAGTTCTACAGGAAGCACATTATCAATGTTCACTTGAAACTGTGCAACAGGGGTTTCAAAACTACCAGCCAAAGTTGTTACATTGAAATATCTCCATGCTTTTGTTGCATTGGTAGCTGCATTTTGGTACTGTAAAGCATCCAACAAACTTTCCACTTGAGCAACTGTTAAAGTTCCTCCACCAGATTTTGTGAATGTCAGTATACTTCTTCCTCCTGACACAGTAGCTGTAACCGCATAGGTAACTCCTCCCAATACAACATTCGAAATCGCTTGCGCATCTGTGAAATTCAATGCAATTGTTCCGCCGCTTGTAGCGCCATTTACGAGAAATTTTTCATAAGAACCATCCAAGATTTGGGTTGTACTAATACTGACTTTCAGGTTGTCCAATGTTGGTCCTGTGTAAGTGATATTTGTTGTTCCAGACGTGAAGCTTTTTGTATCTGGCGCCACCATATTGGTTGTATTGTCGATACCTGTAGTACTTGTATTCAAATCCAACGATGGAGCAGAATAGCTTACCGCAGTTGTGAATGTAGCTCCAGCAGAGAAATCTAAAAAGAAATATGCTAAACCACTACCTTCTGCACCAACTTTAGTTGTAAATTCTGATAAATAATCATAGGTTACACGAACTCTGTTTTTTACATCTGTTACGTCGGAGGTATTTGCAAATTGAGTTGATCGAAATTTGGTTAATCCCAATGTGCTATTGTAGGTTGTTGCGAGATTCGTTGGATTTGCTAATTCTGAAATAGAGAATCCCCCAAATTCGGCATATTGATTTGTCCCAGATGTACCATTACCATCCAAATCATAGGTATTTAAACGTACATTCTGAAGATTTACGAGCGTCCCAGTGTTGGTGGTATTGTTGTACGAACCACCTAAAATAAACTGAATTTTAAAAACTGCGTAACCACCACCTGTACCGAAAGTAAATTGAGGTGAAAAAAAACTTGGAAGATTATTGGCTGCATTTGTTGTACCAGTGTAATCATAGGTTGAAAATGTTGTTACATTGTTCAATTCCTGGGTTCTAACAATTGCATCGATTTGCTGTCCACCGATTGTTATTACATTTTGATATAAAACGATGTTGTTAACTGATGTTCCTGTTCCAACTTTGTTTGTGATCGTAACTCCAGTGCCACCAAAATTAATTGTATTGTAAGCGACATTGTATGTTTGAGCATGCAGCAACATTCCACCAAAAACCAGCATCATTAACACTGTTAATTTTGGGTTTATCAGAACTGAATTAAACTTTTTCATAAGCTTTAGTTTAATGTCATCGGTTTCGAGACGATGAAATCATACACCAAATATCCATTAAGATATCGAGTGAAACTTCACTTTTTAAACATGTTTAAGTGAAATACGTATAATCACGTATTTCACACTAAACACTTTAACTTAATCACATAGAAAACAGGGACTTTATACGTAAAATCCCTGCCTCGTATTTATTTAATACTGACTTTTTTCAAGTATGAATCTGAACCGTTAATGACACGGATAAAATAGATTCCTGCATCTAAATCTTTCGCATGCATCGGGATCATATTCATTCCTTGTTTGATTTGGTATTCAGTGTCACTGATTCTGTTTCCATCAGCAGTTTCTAGAATCACTTGGTATGTTTCTGATTGAGGAGCTGAAATTTCTAAAGCGAACTCACCATCCGTTGGATTTGGATACACTGCAATTTCTACCACCTCAACGTCACATGTAGCTGATATAGGTCCATAGGTAACTGATTTTCCATCTACATCAACTTGGTGCAATTGGTAGTAGTTAACACCTCTTGCGCGACCGAAATCTTTGTACATGTAATCGATTGTTGTATTACTATTTCCAGCAGCTGCAACCTCATCAACAACCGTCCAATCTTTACCGTTTGAACTTCTTTCGATTACAAACACGTCAGCATTGTGTTCTGAAGCAGTTTGCCATTCAATTGTTGCATTATCTTCTTCACATTGTGCGGAGAATTGTGTTAATGTTACAGGAAGTGGATCTCCTGAGTTACTAATTGCAAATGGTGAGAACGTTCCTGTGTAACCATAATAGGTCATACTATTTGCTGTACTTGAAGAAGCACCTGTTTGCGCGTCCCAATCTGTTCCGTTATAGTGATTCAACATCGGTGTTGTGACATTATATACCTCAGAAGGGTTCCAATTGAAGTTAAAGTTAATTCCACTTCCACCGTTGGCATACGTTTTAGAAATGTCCCACGTACGTTTAATGCGTGATGTTGTCATAACTGCTCCTGTTAAACCATTAGCGTACACTTCATCCAACACACGAACAGAGAAATCATCTGAACTTCCTGTGTTGTTTGTGATTGAAACAGGATTGTAAGACGAATTTGACACAGGGAACAACACAGTTGTATTGTTTGCAACGTTCATTTTCAATTTTCCTGTTCCATTTGTTTGCACATAATTCAATGAAGAAGTACCAGTGAAACCATTAGCAGTTAGGTTATTATTACCAAGAATAATAATTTTGTTCGAACCATTGAAATTAAAACTTCCCACAAGGCGTGCTTGATCAAGAACAAGATTGTTTGGTGCCGTACTCGAAACGACAACATCCATTCCATTATCCGCAATTCCACCACACCAATTCGATGCCGTTCCCCAATCTGTACTTGTAGTTCCTAACCATTTCGTTACTGTTGAACCGTAAACAGTGATTGTACCAGCAGTACTGTATGCCGTTCCACAAGAACCATTCGTCAATTGTGCGCGGTACATTCTATTACTTGTAATTGCTGAATAAGCTTGTGAAGTTGTTGTATTTGAAATGTCCGTCCAAACAATTCCACCATCAACTGAATATTGCCATTTTGTAATTGTTCCTGTGTGACCAGAAAGTGTAAGTGTACCAGAGTTTGACCCACCACAATGTTCAGCACTTGATACGGTTCCTCCAACTGGAGCTGTTCCCGATGTAACAGTAATCGTATAAATAGGTGTGAATGCCGCAGTACAACCGTTATTTTGCACTTGAGCGCGGAAATAATACGTTCCTGTGGAAGCTAAGGTATAACTCATTGTTGTACTTGTATTCGCGATTGTTGTAATTCCTGAAGCGAAAGTTGAACTCGTTGAGACTTGCCAATTGACAACACTTCCATTGTTTCCAAATAAAGTAAATGATGCTTGTGATCCTGGACAAATCGTATTATTCGCTGCAACAATATTTCCAGCAATTGTAGTTGATACGTAAACAGGTGTTGAAGAGGTTGCTAAACTTGAACAGCCAGATGAACTATTCACGATTGCGCGATAATAGCGTGTTTCAGTAATGTTTGTTAAACTTAAAGTTGTTGTTGTATTTGCAATTGTTGTTCCAGCCGTTAAGAAGTTATCCAAAGAATATTCCCAACGAACAACTGAACCTGACAAACCAGATAATGTTAAGGTTGCACTTCCACCTGAACAAACGGAAGTATTTCCTCCACTGATTGTTCCTGACGGAGCACCATTGATATAAATATTGCGTGTAAATACTACCTGAGAATTTGTATTATCCAATGGCATTCCACCGAATTCAATTACGCTACCAATCGATTGGGTATTTGGGAAGTCATTCCAAATTCCACCAGTACCAGAATACATGTGACCATAATCCTCTTGACTCAAAGTAGTAATATCAGATGTTGGCCAATCATTTGGTTCAGAACCACCCCAATTTTGATAAACACCTGCAACCGCAGCGCCAACAGCTGGAGCGACAGCATTTCCTAAACGAATTTGCGTTCCTTTTTCAGGTCCTGTTACCCAGTGAAATTTCCCTTCAGCGTTTGATTGAGCAGCGTATTTAGTGTATCCTGCAGCTGAATTTACAACGGCATAATTATCAGAACATCCAATCCATGAATTTTGACCAATCAGAATCGAAATGAAACTGTTTTCTGATTGTTCAGAAATCGTAGCTAAGTATCCAACGCGTCCGAAATACGATTGTGTTTCAGCATATGCTCTCGCTACTGTCCAATATTCTGTTGTTGAACGGTAACGGTAAAAATGTCCATTCAAAGGGTTGTAATAGCAATCACCCGCGATAAAAGCAACTTTTCTACTTTCTGGAAAACACGTTGCGGAGGTGGTTTGCAATGTTACACGGCGCAACAAATCCTGCCAGTTTGCAGCAGTTGTTGAACCTGTAAACACCAAACTTCTTGTTGAGGTGTTAAATGCGGTTGCTGACACGCCTGAAGGTAAAGAACCTGTATAGGACAATACGTCTCCCGATGTGTAACTATCGGTAATGGTTACAATGAAACCATTGATTGTTCCATTCGCAGTCACAACAATACTGTTGTCGACATACGAAACAGTGTTATTAGAAATTGTATTGGTAGATGTCGAACCTGTCACATCCATTTGAGAGGCTGCAGTTTGGGCGTAATTAACGACCGAAACTAAAAGAACAACCAGGATCAAAGCCATTTTTTGCATTAAAGCAAAGGATTTGGGATTGATTGAACTAGAGTGGGTAAATTTTGTTTTCATAATCAGAAGTTTTTGTGGGATATTCATGGGGTTAATTTAAACTTGATTGATTCGCTGAGAAGTTTCGCTGTTTATGGTTTGGCAAAACTCGTTCGTGATTCAATGTTCTATATATTTTGATATTTAATTCAGTTTCACGTATTAAATGAATAAAAGCATCCATTAATTTATTTACAGCATGTTTAAACACTTTTTTTCGTCTAAAAAATCGAAAAGGAAAAATCTCCTTTTGATCATTGATTAATCGATTCGATTGAAGTTCATTGCTACTAAATGATGTTTGAGGAGCAACAAACTGTTTTACGTTTTTCGGTGGTTTCATGGCATTTTGGTTTTGGATTCTATTCAAAGATGAACCTTCTTTACAGGAGGTTAAAATTTTTTCGTGGGTAAAAAATGTAAATAAGCATAAATACGTAGAAGCGTCTCTATACAAGTTCTTAGCTACCAAGAAATCAAGGGCTTTCGTGATGAAAACCCTTGATTTGGAATCAGATACTGTCGTTAATTGATTTATCTAAATACGGTCTGAGTTTATTTAATGATCAACTTTTTTAAGTAGGTATCTGATCCATTTGCAATTCGGATAAAATAAATGCCAGAATCCAGGTCTTTTGAATGCATATTGAGCATATTTGAACCTTCTTTCAAGTGAATCGTGTGCTGATGAACTTTCGTTCCATTTGCCATTTCGATGTACATTTCAAACGTATCCTCACGATTTGATGAAATTAACACAGAGTAATCGCCATCTGTTGGATTCGGATAAATTGATATCTCAAGGCTTTCTTGATGACATGCCGCTGAAATTGGACCATAGGTTGTTGTTTTACCATCCATATCCACTTGTTGCAACTGGTAATAAAGCGTTCCTCTTAATTTATCATAATCGACGTATGAGTAATCGATCGTTTGATTGCTATTACCAGCAGCTTTCATTTCATCAATTGGTGCCCAATCAATTCCATTTTCACTTCTTTCAATGATGTAAACATCTGAATTGTGCTCCGAAGCCGTTTGCCAGTTTAACTCAACATGATCTGTTGCACATGATGCAGAAAATTGAGTAAGTGTTACCGGAAGTGGATCTCCTGAATTGCTGATTGCAAATGGAGAGAAGGTTCCCGTATAACCGTAGTACGTCATGCTATTTGCGGTGCTTGAAGATGAACCAGTTTGCGCATCCCAATCCGTTCCGTTGTAATGATTTAACATTGGGGTTGAAACATTGTATACTTCCGCTGGATTCCAATTGAAGGTGAAATTAATACCACTTCCCCCATTTGCATAAGTTTTAGAGATATCCCATGTACGTTTGATTCGAGGCGTTGTAAAAACTGCACCCGTTAAACCATTTGTATATACTTCATCATATACTTTAACAGAGAAATCATCCGAACTTCCGGTGTTGTTTGTAATCGAAACTGGATTGTAAGACGAATTTGAAACAGGGAACAAAACCGTTGTATTGTTCGCAACATTCATTTTCAATTTACCAGTTCCGTTTGTTTGAACATAATTGGTAGATGAATTTCCTGTGAAACTACTTGCTGTTAAGGTATAATTTCCAAGAACAATGATTTTATTTGACCCGTTGAAATTGACACTTCCTACCAAACGATTTTGATCTAATACTAGGTTATTTGGTGCAGTACTACTTACCACAACATCCATTCCGTTGTCTGCTATTCCTCCACACCAGTTTGTTGCATCACCCCAGTTTGTACTAGTCGTACCTAACCATTTAGCTACTGTTGATCCATAGACTGTAATTGTTCCTGCCGCACTGTAAGCCGTTCCACATGAACCATTTGTTAATTGAGCGCGGTACAATCTATTACTTGAAACACCTGAATAGGACAATGACGTTGATGTATTTGCTACATCGGTCCAAACAATTCCACCATCATTTGAATACTGCCATTTAACAACTGTTCCAGTTTGACCCGACAAAGTCAATGTTCCAGAATTTGTTCCGCCGCAATGCTCAGCGTTTGAAACGGTTCCTCCGACTGGAGCTGTTCCTGATGTAACGGTAATTGTGTAGCCAGAAGTGTAAACAGCTGTACAACCATTGTTTTGCACTTGTGCTCGGAAATAATAGGTTCCAGTTGAATTCAATGTGTAATCCATAGAGGTACTCGTATTGGCAATTGTTGTATTTCCAGAAGAGAAATTACTTGTTGTTGACATTTGCCAATTAATTACACTACCACTGTTTCCAAAAAGCGTGAACGAAGCTTGAGAACCAGGACAGATAGTATTGTTAGCAGCATTGATTGTACCTGCAATTGTATTCGACACATAAACGGGCGTAGATGAGGTTGCTAAACTTGTACAACCAGAAGTACTATTCACAATTGCACGATAATAGCGCGTTTCAGTAATATTTGTTAAACTTAAGGTAGTTGTTGTATTGGCAATTGAAACACCCGCAGTCAAGAAATTATCCAAGGAATATTCCCAACGAACAACAGAACCAGAAAGTCCAGACAATGTTAATGTTGCACTACCTCCTGAACAAACAGTTGTGTTTCCTCCAGAAATTGTTCCTGACGGAGCTCCATTGATGTAAATATTGCGAGTAAACACAACTTGAGAAGTTAACACATCATTTGGCATTCCACCATATTCGATAATACTCGCGATAGTTTGTGTATTGGCAAAGTCATTCCAATAAGACCCAGAACCACCAGAACCATACATGTGACCGTAATGTTCTGTTCCAGCATTATTTGGTTCGTTGGGATACCAGTTGTTATAAACTCCCGCTATCACTTGACTTCCACCATTTTGATTGGAAACACGTACTCCTTTTTCAGGACCTACTACCCAATAGAATTTTCCTTCTGAAGCTGTTTGATTTGCATAAAGCGTGTATCCAACAGCTGCATTTATAGCTGAGTATTCATCTGAACAACCAATCCATGAGTTATTTCCAATTAATTTCCACATAAAACTATTTTCTGCTTGAGAGGTACTAGTTGCTAAGTAACCAATTCGTCCGAAATAGGATTGTGTTTCAGCATAGGCTTTCGCCGGAATCCAGTTACCCAATGTTGATTTATATTCGTAAAAGTGATCATTTAGAGGATTGTAATATTTGTTTCCTGCGATAAATGCTACTTTTCTACTCTCAGGGAAACAAGTTGCTGAAGTAGTTTGAAGTTTTACTGTTCGCAACAATGTTTGCCAATTGGCCGCAGTTGTGGAGCCAGAAAATACCAAACTTCGTGTTGTGGTATTAAACGCAGCAGCAGTTACACCCGAAGGTAAAGTACCCGAATAAGTTAATACATCCCCTGAAGTATAACTATCCGTAATGGTTACTACGAAACCAGAAATTGTCCCGTTTGAAGTTACGTTTAGATTTGGATCAACAAAAGTAGCTGTATTATTAGTTATTGTATTTGTAGTTGAAGTTCCAGTGACATCAACAGTAGTAGCCGCTGTTTGGGCAAAAGAATTCATTTGTGAAATGATCATCGACGTTATGATCGTAAGTGCCAAGCGCATTGATGAACGCAAAACACCTTTTTTTTGAGTGGTGTAATTATTTGTTTTCATGATATAATTAATTGGTTAAGGCCTTTTAGACCGTGGTAAATAGCTTTTTTTTGAGAAAAAGAAAATGCTAATTTTTGTACCGTTCACCAATAATTAATACATATGGTTCAATCGGATTTTGTTGATCCTTTACATGCGCAAATTGATAATTAATTTTTCGGGATTGTGGTGAAAAGAGCAAGTCAACAATGAGTAAAATACCCTTGAAAAATGCCTTAAATGAATTGGAAAATTTGTTCAAGGCTGCATCAACTGATTCTTGCAGTTCGATGAGTTTAAACGCTCGTTTTTTTTCAGTGATAAAACCAGCGGGTACTGATTTTATCTTTGCATTTGTTTGTGGTTTCATGGTGATTTCGTTAAATGCTTTCGACTAAATTCAACCATTAAAGCCTTCGTTCAAAAGAATTGATCATTAACAATTTGCATATCAGTAGAATTACTTAGAACACCCTACTAAGTTCCACCTAAAAAACGTCAATCTTCCTTAAAATTAAGTAGTTTGATGGACTACTTACTACATGTATTCACTCGGTTGATGATTCTATTTTTATTTTTTGTAATTTCATCTTCAAATACCATTGATTTGAGAATCGGAGCACTCTTACTACTTAGTGTTTTTTCCTTTGCCATTCGCAGCTTAGGTCAAGATGTGCATTGGTCACAATTCAATGACAATCAATTGTACCAAAATCCAGGTCACGCTGGTCATTTTAATGGTGACTATCGCTTTATTTCAAATTACAGAAATCAATGGCGCAGTGTTACCGTTCCATTCAGTACCTTTTCATTTTCGGCAGATACGCGCTTACGTTCCTTGCCTAATTTAGGCGTTGGGCTTTCTTTTTTTCATGATGTTGTCGGTGATGGTAAATTGCGAACAATCGAATTCCAAGGGAATTTCTCTTACTTGCTAAAACTTACAGACGACTCATCACATATTCTGCGACCTGGTTTGAATATTGGTATGAACCATCGACAAGTCAATTGGGATCAATTCTATTTTGACAATCAATTCAATGGAATCACTTATGATCCATCCTTGCCCACCGGTGAAACCTACCAAACCGATCGCAAGACAAATTTTTCAGTTGGACTTGGAACAATTCATGAATACTATAAAAACAAACGTTTCAAAGTCATTAGTGGAGTCGGTGTTTATAATTTGAATCGTCCCAACCAAGGATTCTATACGCAAGTTATTCCTCGAGATATTCGTGTAAATGTGTTTTCAAAAGGATTGTTCAAATTGGACCCTGATTGGGATATCGTTCCATCCATTCAATTTTCCGTTCAAGGAAAATACCGCGAGTTGATTTTAGGATCCAGTGTAAAATACACTTTGGTCGAAAAAGCAGGAAATTATCGTGCCTTATATGCAGGAATGTGGTTCAGAAATCGCGATGCGGGCTATTTGAGTGTTGGAATGGATTTTCAAGATTGGTTTGTTGGATTAAGCTATGACATCAACGTTTCAAAATTGGTTCCTGCTAGTAATGCACGTGGTGGATTCGAAGTAGCAGCCCGCTATATTCTCAATCATTTTAAACCGAAAAAAATCGCTCATCGCGTATGCCCAGATTATATTTAATTGTTGTCTTTTTCTTCACGTTTATTGGTGGATTTCATGCGCAATCAAAATTGGGTAGCTACTTGAAATATGCCCAAGAGAAATATGAAAAGGGCGACTATTATTATGCTGTTGAATTGTATGAAAAAGCCATGGAATTGGATTCAAATTCTGTTTCGATTTTATGGAATTATGCTGAAACATTGAAAGCCTACAAAGATTACCGAAAAGCAGAATATTATTACGGTAAAGTATATGAACGTGAAGAAGGTGGCATTTATCCGATGTCGCTGATCAATTATGGCTTGATGCAAAAACAAAATGGTTCGTACGATGCAGCAATTGAAACCTTTAAGAAAGCCAAGAAAAAATTCACGAAGGATAAAAAATCCTACATGTATCTCAAAGCGAAACGTGAACTTGAATCATGTTTGTGGGCCAAAGCCGCTGTGAAAGATACAGCTGATGTTGTATTTAATCGACTTCCGGAAACTGTAAATACGCCCAATTCTGAATTTGGTCACAATTTGTGGAATAGTGTTTTGTATTTTTCTTCGCTTCGAGCAGATTCTGTTAATTCATCTGAAGAAGTATATGCGAGCGATTACAAGACGCGTTTGTATTCCTCGAAATTGGATTCTGTTTTTGAACCTTCCAAACGCATTGAAGATTTATTTTTTGAAAAATTAAATACCGGAAATGGGAGTTTTTCATTGGATGGAACCCGATTCTATTTTAGTTTGTGCGAGGACGAAAGCTACAATTACAAATGTAAAATCATGGTTGCTTCCTATCGCGACAACAAGTGGTTTATGATTGATTCTTTGGGTGAAATTATCAATGAAGCGGGAAGCAATACAACGATGCCGCACATTGGATTATTGGAAGGAAACGAAGTGTTGTTTTTTGCTTCGGATCGCGAAGGAACGGAAGGCGGAATGGATTTGTGGTATTCAATCATAAAAAATGGAAATCAATATTCGAAAGTTCGCAACCTAAAAACACTGAATTCGATCGATAATGAATTGAGTCCTTGGTGGGATGAGAAAGCGAAAAAACTATACTTTTCATCGAGCTGGCATGATGGATTCGGAGGTTATGACATTCACAGTTCTCAATTTACAACTGTTTTTGAAGCGCCTGAAAATATAGGAATGCCTTTCAATAGTCCAGCGAATGACATTTATTATTTCAAATCAGGAGATACGAGTTATTTTTCCAGTAACCGCATTGGGGTACTTTACAGTAAAAATCCAACGTGTTGTTCCGATATATTTTCTGCACATCCGCCTGTTATTATCATTCCTCCTACTCCCGTTGAAACGTTAGCTGACTTGAATAAGCGACTGCCAGTTACCTTGTATTTTCACAACGATTGTCCAGACCCTAAATCGCGTGATACATTGACACGTGTAAATTACATTACTGGATATAGTGAATACCGCGCCATGTTGGAAAAATATCAGCAAGAATATTCAGCTGGTTTGGTTAATGAAAAAGCCGATGAAGCCAAAGAAGATATCGAAAGTTTTTTCATTGAATATGTCGATCAGGGTGTAAAAGATTTGAATCTATTTCGAGATTTGCTTTTGGAAGAATTGAAGAAAGGAGCAAAAATCAATATTACCGTGAAAGGATTTGCGAGTCCCTTAGCAAAAACTGATTACAATGTGAATTTGACGAAACGCAGAATTAGTTCCTTGGTGAATTATTTGATGCAATACGATAATGGTGTTTTTAAACCATATTTAACGAACACTGCGCCAAATGGTGGAAAAGTAATTTTTACCCAAGTTCCTTTCGGAGAATATACGGCCAATAAGTTAACGAGTGATAATTTCCATGATCAAAAGAATTCAGTTTATTCGCGTTCAGCAGCGATAGAGCGAAAGATTGAAATACAAAGTGTCGATTATTTGACCGAAGACAGCTTGGCTTTTATTACCACCGTTTCACCGCGATTTATTGATTTACAGGCAATCAAACAAGGAGCGAGTTTTACGAAAACAGTGACATTGACCAATAAAAGTGATGAACCATTAACGATTCAAAATTTCAGTGTTGATCAGGATTATTTAACCATCACTTGTCCGAAAAGTGTTCCAGCGAAATCAAGTGTACAAATTACCTACACATCAAACAAACCTTTACCTGCAGGTTTGTTTTCTTTTAGTTCAAAGCTCAATTTCGAAAACTATCCGAATCCACTGATTATTATGGTCAATGGTGAAGGATTTTAATATCAATCTCAATTGGCTTTTATTATCTTTGCTCAAAATTAAAACATGACACAGGCATTTGAATCTCCTATTGATAAGCGACCTCGGTTAAAGTTCATCGACATGGCTCGTTCAATTGCGATACTTTTAATGCTTGAAGGACATTTTACTGGAGCAGCATTATCGAGTGAATACCGCAACGATTCGTATTGGTTGTATTCTGTTTGGCACAACATTCACGGTTTAACATCTCCTTTGTTTTTTACGGTAACTGGACTTATTTTCGTTTACTTACTTTCCGCGAATAACACCATCAAGTACTTTGAAAACATACGCGTAAAAAAGGGATTTAAGCGCGTACGGGAATTGATTTTTTGGGGATATTTTATCCAACTAAATTTGTGGAGTATCGGACAATCGTTCTATTACAACTCAGAGTTTCATTTTGATTGGTTCTATGCATTCCATGTACTTCAATCAATTGGTTTTGGAATCTTCTTCTTGTTATTGATTTATGGCATATTCAAATTGATTAATAAAGGTCCGCTTTATCTCTACTATTTAATTGCTGGACTTATAATTTTCCTCTTCTATGGTTTCATGAAAAACTACATCCAAGGACAGGAACAATTGATTGCGAATGGTGTAAAATCGGTTCCAACTTATTATCCTGCAGGAGCTCCGAAATTCATCCAAAACATGTTCTACGGTCAATATTCTGATTTCAGTTTTGTACGTTATTCGGGTTATACCATACTTGGTGGAATGTTAGGAAGTTTAATTCGTACCTATGAACACAAGGCAAAAGAATGGTGGTTTGGTGCAAGCTTTCTCGTGATTGGTGTGTTATTAAGCGTTTTTATTCAACTCGTTTTCCGTGAAGTCGATCATTTTACAGAATACATCGGACTGACAGATCATGGAACGTATGAATTAAATGCTACTGCCTTCATTCGTTTTGGCCAAGTAGTTTCCCTGCTTGGTATTCTTATGCTTGTTGATTCTTATTGGAATGTAAAGGCAAAATTATTCTTAAAAATCGGCCAAAATACATTGCCAATTTATGTTGTTCATGTGATTATTCTTTATGGAGGAATTTTTGGTTTTGGTTTAAAACCCTTGGCTTTTGATATGAATTTAGGACCAGTTGCGTCATTTAGTATTTCATTAGCATTTATTACTTTGTTTATAATAATGGTCAACTATATAGAACCATTGGAACGAATCTATTCACGATTTATAAACGTATTTTCTTTTAAAAAAAATAAGTAATGTTCCGACTACTTGCCGTCTTTCTTTTGTGGGGATTTTATTCCTTTGCTCAACCTGCAAATGTCTTGTTCATTGGGAATAGTTATACGCACATGAATGCGTTATGTAAGATTTATCAAAACTTAGCCAATTCAAAAGGTAAATACGTATTTGGTGATACGATTGCTGTAAGTGGAAGTACCTTGAAAGGGCATACTGAGCGTCCAAATACCTACAAAAAAATGCAGGCGAAAGATTGGGATTATGTTTTTATACAAGGATTTAGTAGAGAATTATCGTACGATTCAGCAACCATTGCCAAGGAAACGATACCATATGCTCAACAGCTGATTGATAGTTTGAAGAAATACAATCCTTGCATTAAAATTTACTATTACATGACGTGGGGATATGCCGATGGTTATACCGATTCTATTCCAGAAGACACGTATGCATTAATGCAAGAGCGCATTCAAAAAGGTTATCTTCAGTTGAGTGAAGCGACTGGTGGATATCCAATTGCACCTGTTGGAATGGTTTGGAAGACGATGCGTGAAAAATATCCAGCAACCAATCTATACGCTCCGGATAATGCTCATCCCAGCCCGAATGGTAGTTTTGTTGCTGCTTGCACTTTCTACGCTGCCATCTACAAAGAATCACCAATAGAAGGAAAAGCACCGAAAAAGGTTACAGACGAAGTAGCAAAACAAATTGAGCAAACTGCCGCAAAATATGTGCTTTCTTATTACAAGAAATACAAGCTTGATACCGTTCAAATTGAGCAGAATAAAGTCAAACCAAAAGTTAGTTTTACGGTGACTGAAAAATGGTTGAGCGTAACCTTAACCAACAAATCGGTCGGTGGATCAAGTTACTTCTGGGAATTTGGTGATGGAAAAACTTCTCGCCAAAAGAATGCAAAACACTATTATGCCAAACCAGGAAAATATACCATTACATTGTATGTCAAGAAGAACTGCGAATGGTATACCTACAAAAAGACTGTTAACATCGAAGGGCCAACGAAACCGGCTCCAAAAAAGAACTAGTTCTTAGTGAGCATTTTGGACGTTTTCAAGTAATGGGCAAACTCCCCTGTGTAAACAATCGAACCTGTTTTTTGTAAATGCGCATTGTCAAAAAAGTAGTCCGGATTACTGTATTCAGGCTTCGTTTCATCATAGGTCCAAACTAAACCATAACCATTCAGCATATCTTCCATTCGTTCTTTGAAACCAATTGTTGTTTTTCTAAAGTTTGGTGGAATTGCAATGATCAATTGAATGTTATTATCCTTACACATTTTGACGAGCGAACGCATAGCTTTAATCTTCTGGATTAACTCGTCTTCTCGTGAATAGTTATATGGTTCCGTTCCGAATTTTTTATCAAATGTTTTCTTCTGATGACTGATTGGCATCGATCCACATGGCATAATCGAATCATTTTTCGTGAATTTGCGTTGCTTGAACAAGAAATTACTTTTATTCAACTGATGCAAAACCAATAGTTCATTTACAATTGGTTTTTTCTCTTTACGTTCAACCATTTTGTCGCGTATCGCTTTGTATTTCACCAGCGGATACATGCGGTCTAAACGAAACTTCAATGACTTACTTGGTTTCAATTCATCTGAATCATCCACCACTAATACAACCAATTTCGGCTTTTTATTTCCTTTGATCGTCAAAATCGATTCCAACACATATTCATGAAATGTTATGTCAGAACCTGGGAAGGCTAAATTATAGGCAGATGTTTTTAAGGTATCTGTTAGTTGCTCAGCAATCACGCTTCGTGCACCACGCGAAGATCCAAGGACCACGATATCCGATTTCACTTCTCCTTTCATGATCATTTCCAATCGTCTATCCACCTCTAAATCAGGTGACGCATTTCTAACGAAAATGAACAATTTATCCAAGGCAAAAAAGAAAGCCCCAAAAATCAACAATCGAATTAAAAATTTCTTCACGGCTTAGAATTGAAAGTAAATAAACTCTTGCTCTTTACCAGAAAGAACAATAATACATACGATTAAGAAGCTATAGAACAACCATCTAAATGGCGTATACCAGCGTTTTCCAAATTGCTCCAAGCCATATTTATTTTCTCTTCCAATCCATTCAATGATCAGCATAAAGAAAATAAAGAAAATGGTTAAATCAGCTAATTCAGGTAAATCAGGTTTCTTAAACAAGGCGTCCGTAAAAATTCCTTGAATATACTTTAGCGCATGCGTCATGTCTTGTGCTCTGAAGAAGATCCAGCCGAATACAGCCATGATAAATGTAATCACCATCCCAAGCAATTCTCGAACCGTTGGAAAGTACTTTCCTTGTGCTACAATTTCTAAGTTTGAACGATTTGAATTCGTAAGCATCAATGGCATAAAGTACAAAGCATTTAACGCACCCCAAACGATAAAGGTCCAATTTGCTCCATGCCAAAATCCACTTACAACAAATATGATGAAAGTGTTCCTGATTTTCATCCATGTTCCACCTTTACTTCCACCTAATGGAATGTATAAATAATCGCGGAACCAACTTGACAAGGAAATGTGCCATCTTCTCCAGAATTCAGCAATGTCTCGCGAAAAATAGGGGTATGAAAAGTTGCGTAACAATTCAATACCGAACAATCGAGCTGTACCCAATGCAATATCCGAATACCCTGAGAAATCACAATAGATTTGGAAGGTAAAGAAAATGGCACCCATTACTAAAGTAGAGCCCGAATAATCATCCGCACCATTAAAAATCATATTGGCATATTCAGCACATCCATCGGCCACGACAACTTTTTTGAATAAGCCCCACAGAATTTGTCGCAAGCCATCTACCGCCTGCGAATAATCGAATACACGTTTCTTTTGAATCTGCGGTAATAAGTGTGTTGCTCGTTCTATTGGACCAGCCACAAGCAAGGGAAAGAAACTAACGAAAACTGCATAATCGACAAAATTTCGTTCAGGCTTGATCCGTTCTTTGTAAATGTCGATGACATAGGAAAGTCCATGGAAAGTATAGAATGAGATTCCAACTGGAAGAATAATTTGTAAGGTCCACACTTCAACATGTAGCCCAAAATTTTCCAATAAACCAGCAAACGACTCCGCAAAGAAGTTATAATATTTAAAGACAGCTAAGAACCCAACATTCACACTTATACTTAACCAGAACCAGAACTTCCTCCATTTATGTCCATTTGCATCGTGCATGCGGATACCCGTGTAATAATCCAAAAATGTAGAGAACATTAATAGGAGTAAAAAACGTGGATCCCAAAACGCATAAAAGAAATAACTTGAAACCAGCAAAAGAATGTTCTGCAGGGTTAAACTTTTATTCGTCACAAACCAATACAATACGAAAACGATTGGCAAGAACAATGCAAAATCAAGTGAATTAAAAATCATGATTTATTGGTAAAGTGAAGATTAAGATTGTGCTTTAATTATTTGAGCAATTTCTTCTAGCTGCGCAGGTTCAAGTTTCAGCTTAGGTTTTGAGAAATCCATGTCAGTAACTGAATCAATTGGAATCAAGTGAATGTGTGCGTGTGGAACTTCCAAACCGATCACCGTTACGCCAATTTTCTTACAAGGCAATGCACGTTTCATTTGTTGAGCCACCTTTTTTGCAAACACCATCATTTCTCCTAAAAGATCATCTTCCATGTCGAAAATAAAATCAACTTCAACTTTTGGAATCACTAATACATGACCTTCTTTGAGTGGCATAATATCTAAAAAAGCCAAGAATTGATCGTTCTCAGCTACTTTATGACAAGGGATTTCTCCCGCAATAATCTTTGAAAAAATTGAACTCATTAACGTGAAATTTCCATTACTTCAAATTGAACAATTCCATTTGGTGTATGAATGTCGGCAATTTCACCTTGACTTTTACCTAATAAGCCTTTTCCAAAAGGAGATTCAACAGAGATTTTCTTTGCTTTTAGGTCAGCTTCATTTTCTGCAACCAACATATACTCCATTTCCATTCCATTTGTAACGTTCTTAATTTTCACTTTAGATAAGATGAAAACTTTTGATGTATCGATGTTTGAATCATCAATTAAACGAGCATTTGCAAGAATCCCTTCCATTTTAGAGATTTTCATCTCTAACAAGCCTTGAGCTTCTTTAGCCGCATCATATTCAGCATTCTCAGATAAATCACCTTTATCACGTGCTTCAGCAATTTGGTCTGAAATAGCAGGGCGTTGCACCGTTTTCATGTGGTGTAACTCTTCTTTCAATTTTTTTAATCCCTCTTCAGTATAATAATTTATTTGTGACATGTAATTATGATTTAATCAGTATAATAAACAAAAACAAGAGAGCCCATAGGACTCTCTTGTTCAACAAATATATAAAACTCTTTGTTTATTTCAAATTGATTGTCGCTCCAATTGTATGAATAACACCAAATACACCAGCAAAGCGAGTAGCATACTCAATACCTAATGCATTTTTGCTTTTTCCTACTAATGCGTCAATTGAGAAACCAGCAGTTGGTCCGATCAATGCATTTGAACGATTCTCAGCAGAGAACAATTTTTTCTCGTAAACGAAACCAGCTCTTAAATTGAATGCCATTTTCTCACGTGTCATTGCATAATCCAACCCTAAACGGTATTGATCGTATGAGAATGAGTTAGCTGTAAATCCAAGTGCTAAGTTCAATTTGTTGTTTTCGTTGAAAATGAAATCATATGATCCACCAATCGCCAATAACGATGGCATTTCAAACGAAGCTGAACGCTCTTCCAAAGAAGCAATAATACCCGTACTGTTGTAGGTAATTTGTTGTGCTAAACCATCTCCTTTGTATTTCATTACAGGACCAACATTTTTCAATGCAATACCAAATTTAATGTGGTCTTTGTCTCCTGTTACGTAACGGATACCAGCGTCAATTGCAACTCCATTGGCTTTCATGTTAGAAATGCTTTCAGAGATTACTTTGAAGTTGATTCCACCATAGATAGAAGCTGAGAATGAACGTGCATAACCAATGTTAAAGATGTTTGCACGTGGCGTGAAGAAACCAATTCCTCCTTCAGGGTTGGCAACAGTTGTAATTTCAACTTCACCGTAATTCATCGATTGAACACTTACAGCGATCACATCAGATTCAGAGATACGTTGAGCTAAACCAACACTGTTGAATGCAATCCCTGCTTGTCCCATCCAGTTACTGTGATTGAACTTAATTTGCGTTTTGTCCGCAAAAGCCAATCCAGCGATGTTTGAAAAAGTTGCTTCAAGACCATTCAGATTAGCAATACCAGCATCACCAGCAGCCGCACCTCTAGCCCAAGGATTTGCAAGCATGTATGAAGCACCTGCAGAACCTACACGGTCTTCATTTCCTGCGTTTACCGCGAAGCTGCAAAATACAGCTCCAGCGATAAATACATTTTTAATAGTTATGATTGAATTTTTCATAGTCAATTAATTTTATCCGATTAAATACCTTGTAAGTCAACTTGTCTAACTCCACCGAAGAATTTAAGAATTACTTCTCCAACTTCTGGAACATCAACATGAATTAGGTAAACACCACTCGCAACCGGAATTCCTTTGTGGTTCGTTAAATCCCAATCCAATGAAGTAATCGGACTATCTTTTTTAAATGTTCTTACCAATTTACCGTTTGTAGAGTAAATCTTAACAGTACATCTTTCTGGTAAGTTTGTGATTTTAACACGAGTATCTAATCGAGAACGCTCATACTCAGAGAATGCATAGTAAGGATTTGGTACCACATTGATCATTTTCAATGCTTCTGCCAATTGATCTTTACTTGCTGTAACTGTAGAGATATCGTCCATTGACCAAGAATACATTGGTTTACCACCATTCTCACCTGAACCTACAAAGTTTTTGTATTCTTTGTTGATACGTAATTTAATCGTAACATCAGTTGACAATACCGATTGTCCTTCCGCTAATAATGGATTTGCAATCCAAGATAAACTTCCGTACAACTCACGTTTAGCAGCAGCACTGTTACCTTCAACTTGAAGCATTTTTTGATACAATGCGTTTCCAGCTAACGATTCAGCATCTGCTTTTACGTATGCAGGGAAATCGAAACCATTTGAAAAATCATTGATCGTTTTTTGCTTGTAAGAGAATACATAAATCGGTTGAACACCACCCATTAAAGGATTACCAACTGCATCTGCAATACGATCCGAAGGATTCCAAATCATGTCAGCACCACCTTCAGCACCCAAGAATGAGTTTTCACCAAATGCCATGTATAAACGAGCTCCTGATTCTAAGTCAACTGCGTAACCAGGGAACCAACCCATACCAGTTCCACTTCCATCATCATTTCCATCTTTATCCACACTAGGACTGTTTCTCATTTCTCCAGGTTTAGCAGACCCAACATTCAATGCTTGATCTCTTCCTAACTCAATCACCGGACATCTCGTCCATAATGATTTGTCAGAAGTAATGACAATGTTCACACTTGGTAAGAAACTGATTGAAGCATTACTTTTCGCAGCACCCGGAGATGTTAAATTGTAATACGCCATTGGCATGTAATCAGCTTCGTAACCAACTAAAGCATGAGGAGCAATTGTACCACCCAAGATTTTAGCGAACTTCTTATCTGGATCTAAACCAGCAACATCATCATAGTTACATGGATTACCCCAAGCCAAAGCAGTTGGATCACAATCATCAGCTGTTGAAGCATAATCCCCAGAACGAATCCAGTTTGTAGGATAATTTGTTGCATCATTATCAGGAACACCAGTCAACCATCGTTTAGATGAATCGGCAAATGTAATTGATGATGAAATCATATCCGTCACGTTCAAGTAAGAAGTATTTGGCGTAGTTTCTTCGTAAAGCACTTGCTCAATTTGAACTGAGATACCCCATTGCGGAATAATTTGTTCGTTATTTGAAGCAATTGTTCTTTCCGATTCTACAGAGTCAAGAATAGTTCCTCCTTTTTGATCGTAGCGATAGATTGTCCAAAGAGCAGTATCAGCACCATTTCTATTTGAAACAGAGTAATCTCTAAACTTACATTCAAAGTAACCGTTCGCCAAGTTTAATGGATCAACCACTTTGATTCCAATTGGACCAGCACCGTATTCATACTCAGGATTTTCAACGAAACCATTGTTCAATACAGCATTCAATGTAGAAGTTGTAAATTCTAATGCTCTGTTTCCATTTCCATAACCGTCTAAACGAGTGATACGAGGTGAAGAACCATACTCAATTCTTTGAGCAGTACCATCAGCTTCTGGAGTTGGGTTGTGAGGAATTGCAGCAACTGAACTAATTGCAGAACCGTCATAACTCAAACGAGAAGAGATGTAAGGAATTTTTTGTCCATCCAATAACAACGGATCATTTGGATCGTACTCTTTAAATTGGTTGTAAGCATAAGCTACAGCAATGTAGTAATATGTTTTGTGATTTACCAATTTACGTGTACCAGAAGCAAATTCATCTTCTGTAACTTGGAATGTATGACGAATACCAGTGTTTTCACCATCCACTTTTTCAACTGGAACTGAATAACCTAGATCTTCATCGAATTCAAAGTTAATGATACGGCTAATGTCATTTTTAATATCACATTGCGCTACCAAACGAGATTTCTCAGTGTCGTAAATATCTGCAATCGATACATCTTCACTTTTCAATTGGAAAATTTGATACCCTTCAAAGCGGTAGAAACGGTCAACTGTAGGATCTGAAATGTTAATTTCATCTTCTTGTTCGTATTCTTCACCACGGTTATTCGAAGAAGCAGGATTTTCAATCATTAAGATTAGTTCATTTTCCAACTCTTGAATTGTCAATTTTGGAGCTGCAGGCGGATCGATGATTTTGAAACATGCATCGAACAATGCTTGCGCTTTAGTATCAGCACGTTTCATTGCCTCCACAGAACCTAATAAAGTTCCATCAGAACCACGTCCGTACACCATACCAACAGTAATGTTGTTTACAGCACCTGGTTTCAAAATGAATGGACCAGCAGACTGAACGAAACGACGGTCACCAGCTGGGTTATTGTTTGTAGACTCATCCCAACCATTCGGGAAACCTTGCGCAACCATGTCTTCACCTGCAGTAGCCCAGAACAATGGATCTGAATCACCAGGGAACATGTAATCTGAAGCAACAGAAGTACCACCAGAAGATGCTTGGTAACCTAAACCACCATAGACCATTTCAGAACCGTTCGCCCAAGTACCACTCATGAAGTTGTAATATTGAGCAGCTGTTGTTGGATCTGAGTAAGGGAAGTTAGCTGTTGATGTAAAGAATGTGAAACGACGCATACCGAAACGCTCATTATCAATAATTCCATCTGAATAACCAATACCAACACCTTTGTATACAATCCCGTTTCCAGCAATCGCTGCAAGAACTGAAGGAGTAACAATCGTATTAGTTGCTTCGTCTAAATAAGGACCTACGTTATCAACACCATCAGCATCTTGGTAAGGACCTTCAAAGAAGTCAACACCAATCGCAGGAGGATTTGTACCGTAACCTAATTTACCACCATCATTCTCATCGTTCAAGTCACCATTGTACATGTAACCTAAACCTCTTGATACGTCACAACCCGCATAATCATCAGCGTAGTTACCAACGTCAGCATCTAAGAATTGAGAGAAGAATGTATTGTACAATGTTTGCGTTCCACGGTTGATTAACTCGTAGTTGTAGAATGTCATTTTATTTACCTCGTCATTCGTTGCAAAAGCAAAAGCTTGTGCACGAACTTCCATTCCGATAGGATCACCATTTGTTTCAGTGTG
>JACCDH011668731.1_pt1 | contig 25175 bp, 15 predicted proteins | sample 7442481 | NCBI WGS metagenome assembly JACCDH01 (sample SAMN15323433, study PRJNA562643) | freshwater metagenome | isolation source: river surface water | place: USA:Blue River Watershed | collected 2017-08-15 | reverse complement strand
GAATACCCGTATTCAGGTAGAACATTGCGTAACAGAAGAAGTAACCAACTTTGATTTGATCAAAGAACAGATATTGATTGCTGCAGGCGAAAAGATATCTGGAAAGAATTACGAACCACGATTGCATGCGATTGAATGTCGTATCAATGCGGAAGATCCATACAATGATTTCAGACCCTCACCCGGTAAGATCACTGTATTACATCAGCCCGGCGGACATGGCATTCGTATCGATTCGCACGTGTATGCTGGTTATGTGATTCCTCCTTACTATGATTCTATGATTGCAAAGATCATCGCCGTAGCACGTACGCGTGAAGAAGCCATTGATACCATGTATCGTGCTTTGAGCGAGTATGTCATTGAAGGTGTGAAGACAACCATTCCATTCCACCTGCAATTGATGCAGAATGAAGATTTCCGTAAGGGTAATTTCACGACTAAGTTCTTGGAAACTTTCACCATGAAATAGTCAGTAAGTACTAGCATAAAAAATGCCACTCATTGAGTGGCATTTTTCGTTGTAATAAGGTAAGCTTTATTTACCGCCACCGCCACCACCGCGGTTCTGCATGTTTCTGCGCATTTCTGCATAGAACTCATCCACTGCTTTGATTTGATCATCAGTCAGCGGAATAGCCTTATATCTTTTAGTGACTTCTTCTTGCGTTTCTTTCATCTTCTTTGCTCTGTCTTCTTCACTGAGTTCGCGTAAGCCTCTGCGCTGTTGCTGTGACCAAAGATTAATTTCTAATACTTTGTCAGCTTGAGCATCCGTTAATTTTGTTTTTTCCATCAGTCCTGGTTTCACACGCTGTTTCATCATTTCCAGCATTTGTGCAGGATCCATTTGCATGCCGCCCTGCGCTTGTACAGTATGTACTGCAAAAAGTACAGTTACGATAAAAAGGAATTTTTTCATTGTATTTGGTTTAGTGAATAAATATAGCTGAATTCGCTACGGTAAGACTGCATTTTGTATCAACGGTTTAATCAAATTACCAGTAGTTTTAATGCGGATGAAGCAACTGCATACATACTTGATTCGGCAATTCAAACGGCTATTCCCCTCGGCTTGGTTGAATCAAGCCCGAACCCAATACCTATATTGGCGCTATGCGGATACAAATCGTCGCTTCGCTGCAGAGTATCCAGATAAAGTATTACCGCCTCTTGCTTTTCTGGCTGAGACATTCAAGCCTAATTATACAGCTTACTTTGAAGAGGGTAGGGCTACAGTTGATGAGCTAATGCATCTTCTACAACCATACATGTCGAACAATCCTAGCAATGCTTTGGATTGGGGTTGTGGTATAGGCAGATTAACGACGTATCTGCAAAAGGCTATGCCTGATGTGCATTGGTATGCTTGCGATGTGCGTGCCGATATGATTCAATGGAACCAAAGGCATTTGCCGCAGATCAATTTTGCAGTTTCTGATCAGGAACCTCCTTTACCTTTTCAGCATATTAGGTTTGATTTGATCATTGGGTTTTCTGTGTTCACGCATATTCCAGTTGCATCACAAGAAAACTGGTTGAAAGCTTTATCAGAAAAATTGACGGATACAGGTATTGTGTTGTTTACAACGCATGGTAATGCCTATACGCATCATTTATCAGCAAAGGAACAAGCTGCTTTAGTAGCCCTTGGTTATTGGGATAATCGTAGTGGTCATGCAGGAAGTAGGAGCAGAGCAATCTATCATCACGCTCCAAAGTTTCAATCAATCATTGAGCAGTATATGAATGTGCTTGCGTGGTACGACGGCATACAGTACCCAACCTTAATTGGCGGACAGGATATATGGATATGCAAAAAAAAGTCCCGCAATTGCGGGACTGAATCATTAGCGTAAGAAAAGCATTTCGCGATACTTGGGCAGTGTCCAGTTTGGATCATCTACCAGCAGTTCCAGCTTATCTACATGATAGCGAATTTCATCAAAGTACTTACCCTTCACATCATCGCAGTAAGCAATGGCTTTGGCTCGGGTATCATCCAGTTTGTTGGCTACTTTTCTCGCTTCTACCATGCCATCTACATTGCTGTATACCTGCTGAATGTGCTCGCTGATTTGCTTCAGGATAGTGAGCTGACTAGCATATGCAGATTCAGGTAAGCCAGCAGCTTTCAAACCATTCACGTTTGCCAGCAGTTCGTTCTGATACTTCACTGCTGCAGGCAGAATATGGTTGATCGCTAAGTCGCCCATCACACGTGCTTCAATCTGTACCTTCTTGATATAGTTCTCCAGTTCAATCTCATGACGTGCTTCCAGCTCTGAATGCGTGTATACATTATTGCTTTCGAACAGGTGTTTTGCCTTATCGGTTACCATTGCATCCAATGCAACTGGTGTAGTCTTCATATTAGGTAGGCCGCGACGTTCGGCTTCTTTATGCCACTCATCGCTGTAACCATCACCTTCAAACAATACCTTCTTGCTCTCAACGATGTATTTCTGAATCACATGCATTACTGCGATTTCTTTCTTGTCGCCCTTCTCGATCAATGCATCTACATCTTTCTTGAATTGCTTCAAAGTAGCCGCCATGATGGTATTCAAAGTGGTCATTGCATTCGCACAGTTGGCTGAAGAACCTACTGCGCGGAATTCAAACTTATTACCAGTAAATGCAAATGGAGAAGTTCTGTTACGGTCTGTGTTATCCAGCATCAATTCAGGAATGCTGCGGTGCAGATCCAGTTTCAGGATAGCTTCATCTTGCTCATCAAATTTGTCACCAACTCTTGCTTCAATATCTGACAATACTTTGGCTAAGTACTGACCAACGAATACAGAGATGATGGCAGGAGGTGCTTCGTTAGCGCCCAAGCGGTGGTCGTTTGGTGCAGAAGCGATAGAAGCGCGCATGATATCTGCGTAATCATGAACAGCTTTGATGGTGTTCACAAAGAAAGTCAGGAACATCAGGTTGGTCTTAGGCGTTTTGCCCGGCGCCAACAGGTTAACACCTGTATCTGTTGCCATTGACCAGTTATTGTGTTTACCGCTACCGTTGATGCCTGCAAATGGCTTTTCGTGCAGCAATACTTTCAGTTTGTGACGCTTAGCCACGCGGCTCATCACATCCATCAATAAAGTGTTGTGGTCAACAGCGATGTTTACTTCTTCGAAGATAGGGGCACACTCAAACTGTGCAGGTGCTACCTCGTTGTGGCGTGTACGCAAAGGAATGCCGAGTTTGTAAGACTCCTGCTCAAAGTCGCGCATGAAAGCATATACACGCTCAGGAATAGAACCAAAATAATGATCTTCCAACTGCTGGCCTTTAGCAGGGCTGGCACCAAATACAGTACGACCGCACTGTACTAAATCGGGACGTGCATTACCCAATGCTTCATCGATCACAAAGTATTCCTGTTCCCAACCAAGAGTAGGGGTTACTTTGGTGACGTTCTTATCGAAATAATGACATACTTCAACCGCTGCTTTATTGATAGCTTCCAAAGCTTTCAGCAATGGTGCTTTATAGTCGAGCGATTCGCCTGTATAAGAAACGAAGATGGTAGGGATACACAAAGTTTTACCTTGGCCAATCTCCATGATAAACATTGGTGAAGAAGGATCCCAAGCTGTATAACCACGAGCTTCAAAAGTAGCGCGCAGACCACCGCTAGGGAATGAAGATGCATCTGGTTCTTGTTGGATCAGTGCAGCACCATCAAACTCTTCGATAGCGGTGCCATCACCTTTTAATGTAAAGAAAGAATCATGTTTCTCAGCAGTGGTGCCGGTAAGTGGCTGAAACCAGTGTGTAAAGTGGGTAACGCCCTTGCTTTCTGCCCATGCTCTGATACCGTTAGCAATATGGCTGGCTACAGCACGATCAATTTTTTTACCGCCTTTGATACTGTTCGACAAGCTCTTATATGCTTCATCGCTTAAGTATTCACGGGCTGTTTTCAGGGTAAAAACATTGGAGCCAAAGATTGCGGTGATTTTGGCACTGCCGGCTACTTTTACCTCATTGGCATCGCTGGTTAGATTTCCAATGGCTTCGAAACGTAGAGACATAAATATTGATTTATTTTGGCCGCAAATTAAACCAATAACTAGCAAATCTCCTTAGGTAAGCAGCTTAAAATGCACAAAATGGGTATCAAATGGGGAAAATTATTTACATATAATTTATTTATATATAAATAAATATTCATTTGACCTTACTGAACAACCAATTTCTTCAATTCGTAGCGGGTATTCTTGCCTTCCAACTTTAATAGTAAGACCTGACCGCGGCATTCGCTTAAGTCCAGACTAACTTGATTAGCGCCTTTGGCACTCGTAAATGAGAGGTTACGCACGGCCCGTCCTGTTGCTGATTCAATGACTCTGAGCGTGAGCGGCTGTGCCGTATTGCTATGGAAGTTGATCTGGAATTTTGTGCCCGGATTGGGGTAGGCCTGAACAATATTCAATCTTTCATCCAGAATTTCTTCGAAAGTGGAGAAAGCCGCATTGTTGATCTGTGCATCTAGGTTCACTTGCTTGCCACCTGTTTCAAAAGTGAAAACAGTTTGTAAAACATCATCTGCTTGTATCGGTGTCTTAGACAATGGCGAAGTAAACTTCGACAAGTTGATGCTATAGGTTGTAAGACTGTCTTTTGCTGGCAGGGTATAGGTATAGTGATCGGTCCAATTAGTAATGGATTTCTTCACCAAAGTGATGGTTACCGGTGTGTTGAACTTGCCGTTGAAAGCAATACTCTTGTAGATACGCAAATCTTGCTCGGCTCCACCACCATTCATGATTTTATACAAAGTGAGGTAATCGCTGGTATTTGCTTTCACCTGAATATCGCGTAGTAAAGGAAACTCGTTGTTGGCATACACCCTGTTTGGGTTGTTCAATACTTTGAAATCTGTAATTGTTGTTTTTGTAGCATTATAATCTACACCCCAGATACCATCAGATAAATACACCACATCTCTTGGCGTATTTGCGGTGCTGAGAATGATATTGGCTTCATGGGCATCATCAACGGTGAGTTCCAGATTGGTTCTGCCGTTGGGATTGATCGGCACTTGAATAGTTCTGCGTACAAATTGCGCATATTCATTCTTGCGTTCTTCTATCTCGATAGATGCAGTCGTTGCTGAGGACTGGTTATTAATCTGTACCTGCAATTTTCCTGAAGCACGTTTGCCGTAGATTAAATAGGTGCTTGGCAAAGGCTTGGCAGGAAGGCTGGTGATGGATTTATATGTTTCAAACTTATTCAGCACATCTAATATCATGTCTGTTACTAGGTATGGTGCTGCTGCCCACAGTTGATAATTATATAAGGTATCATCTTGTACATAGTCTTTATTCAACCAATTTGATTGTACGCGGAAGCTGTTGCTGCCTTTGCTGATGCCTACGCTGAAATGCGTTGCAAATTCAATGGCGCCATTTTCTCTTCTTAGGGTATAGCGAACGAAATCAATACCTCTTAGTTTGAATAATTCCATATTCACCAATTCTGCACCGCGCAATCTGTCGCAAATGTGTTTGGTGTGGTTGTACACCGAGTCGCTTGTTCTGGTAGCAAATGCAACCGCTCTTGCCTGATTATTCTTTGTGAAATCTACAGAGATGATTTCCTTAGCATTGGTAAATGCGGTGAGGTCGGTTGGCGAGCTGATGAATGCGCGATAACCTGTATCAATCATCTGTTGCGGCATCAGGTCTGCTAGTGTATAAGAAGGTGTACTGTTTGGTGTGGTAGCATCTGTTTGATACAAGAGTTGTTTTAACTGCTTGGTGCCAATCAGTTCAGTAGCGGTCGCATAATTGATATCGCCATGTTCACCATTTCTGGCTTTTCTGAAATTGCGCAAGCCAATGATATCGCCCAAACTCTTGCTCTCTACACCACCTGTGTTGCCGGAATAAACAATATTGCCATCTGGGTAGAGGTCGGGTAAATCAGGATTAGATACGCAGGTTCTTGGTTGTACGGTTGCGTAGAAAAGCACATCGTTAAAGTCTTCATCACTGCCATAACCATCTCTGCGGATATCTTCAAAACCAATAACGATTCTGCCTGTCTCCACATCGTTAAGCATTACGCTGTGTTTCTTTTTGGCAGGGTCGGTTTCGGGATTGAATCTTGACTCTGAATACAATTTCCATCTGCCATTACCAACACCACTACTGCCTGCCCATCCATCAGCTATTAACACAAAGCCAATGGCTGTATTGGCTGGAAAATTGCCTATGTAAACTTTATTGCCTGCGTTAAGCTCACCGCCATTACCTGGCTTGGAGGCATTAGGGAAAATGATTTTTATAGCCGAAGCTGCTGGTTCAGTATTGAGCGGACTGCCAACCGGAAAAGTGTAAAAGCCTAATGCATTTAAATAGGTGGCACCTTCATCTACGAAAGTGATCCAGACATCTGCATTGCATTTGGTATTCAGTGTTTGAGATAGCGTATCAGAAATGAGGCGAGGATTGTATACGGGCACTGGCCTGAGTTCTGGAAGTGTATTCGTTATCCTCGTTCTAAATGGAGCAGTCAATACATCGTCAGGAGTAACTAGATAATTAGGTTTGCCCTGATTGCTATAAGTGCCGAAATATTGATACTGCGCGAAGAGTATGGATTGTGTCAAAAAACAAAACACCCCAAGTAAAAACCTTTTCATATGGTTGTTTTCAATGGTATACGGTACATGAAGTTACCGAACTTCCTTAGCACAGATGCATACAAATCCTGCATTAAGTTGAACTTAATTAAAAAGCCCCGAAAATTTCGGGGCTTTTCTCTGCTTTATGAATTGAAAGCTTATTGTTTTTGCACCACTGTTTTGGCAGGGCTGAAGATGCCTTCAGTACCGGTGATTTGTACAATCAGTAATTGAGGACTAGTCTTCACTTTTGTACTCATATCAACAGATACAACGTTTTCACCTTTCACCGCGCTGTGTTGCATGGTGTGCAATGTTCTGCCCGTACCAGACTCGCGGAAGTTCAATGTTACCTGCTGATCAACTGGGCTCTTGAAGCTTACAGTGAAGCGGCCATTGTTACTTGGGTTAGGGAAAGTGCGAATTCTTGTATCTTCTGCAGGTGTATTTACTGTTGCAGTAGTCTTCACAAAAGCGGCATTACTGATGCTGGCATTCAGGTTGGTATTCTTGTTTGCTACTTCAAAGCTGAACAACACCTGTACAATGTCTTTTGCATTGATTGGGCTATTGATGCCTGGTGACTTAAAGCTGTTCAGTGTAATCTCGTATTCTTTTGCTGTTGCAGAAGCAGGTACAGTGATGCTGTATTGATCTGCCCAGTTAGTGATTGATTTCTTCACCAATGTTACACGTAGTGTGCCGGCACCTGCTGCTGTGAAGCGCAGTGTATTATAGGCTGATACATCACGTGGCATGGCACCACCATTCAGCATCTTGTAAATCACGAGATAGTCTGATGTAACTGCTTTTACAGATACATTACGCATCAATGGAGATTCTTCTTTGAAGATTCTGTTAGGATCGTTTCTTACTGCATAGTTGCTGATAGTAGTAGAGCTAGCATTGTAGTCGATACCCCAAGCACCATCTGCTAAGTAAACCAGATCTTCCAGTGAGTTATTGGCAGTGTACATAGAAATATTTGCTTCCAATGCATCTGCTACAGGAACCGTGATCACTGATTCGCCATTAGCTGTCATAGTGAAAGGAATATTTCTTGTGATCGTAGATGCTTGTTCGTTATCGTTACCTGCATATGTAAAGTAACCTGTAGTCGCTGAAGTTTTGTTCACCACAGTCAGGAACAGGTTACCACCCACTCTTCTGCCTGCTTTGATATAAGCATTCGGCATATCAGGAGCGATGCTGCTGTTCAAGGGAGCATGCTGCTTCAGATTGCTCAACACACTATTGGCCATTTCTGTCAACAGAGTAGTTGATTCAGCCCAAAGCTGGAAATTGTACATCATGTCATCGCCTACTATATTCTTACTGAACCAATTTGATTGGATGCGGATATTGTTGCGAGTAGCAGATTGTTCTGCAGTGAAGCTTACCGCATATTCAGTTTTACCTTCCGGATTACGGATGGTGTAAGCGATTAATGGTGTATTGTTTACAGTGATCTGCTCTACTGCCAATAATTGCGCACCCTTCAGACGATCGCAAATAGGCTTGGTGTGGTTGTATACTTCACCGCTTGTTCTAGTAGCGAAAGCTACAGCACGAGCAATATTGTCTTTTACATAGTCGATAGCCAGTACTTCTTTTGCATTGGTAAACTGTACCAGATCTGCAGGTGTGGTGTTGAATGCAACCAAACGAAGATCAGTCAGTCTGCTTGGTACCAAAGCTGTCAGTGACAAAGCTTGTACATTATTGCTATTGGTATTGCTGTTCTGAGTAAGACCACCAGCTTGCATCAGGTTTTCCTGATTGCTCCACTTACGCAGATTCTTATAATTAGGTTCGCTGAGTGAGCCAGTCTTCGCTTGCGAATAGGTACGCTTCGCAATGATATTACCAAGGCTATAGCTTTCTACACCGCCACCACCACCAGAGCTTACGCCAAATGGTTTGAAACCAAAATCACAGCTGTGGTTGTTAGCACCATTGATGCCAGTTGTGACAGGTGCATCAGCATCATCTCCGTTGAGTACACCATCATTATCAATTTCATCGGCATCGGCACCAGAAGTATTGTTGGCAATAGTGAGTTCGTTTGTGCCTAAAGCTGCTTGCTTGCTACCACCTTGTGCTCTTGGCACTCGCACAGTAAAGTTGCTGTTAGGTGTCAGGCCAGTTACATTGTATTTCGCGTGTCCTGTAGAAGTTCTTGTAGGATCGCTAGAGAAATAATATTCCCCATTTACATCAGTTGTTGCTGTTGAAATAACACTGCCGCCTTTCACCAGTTCAACATCTACGCCGCTGATCGGATCTTCATCTGCATCTTGTTCGCCATCACCATCGCTATCCATCCAAACACGGTTACCAATTTCAATAGGTGCGGGATCACTCAATAATACTATATCACCAAGACCATTGGCCTTACCCCACAAATGATCTAAAAAGCCATTGTACAATTCATATTCAGTGCCTGCTAAACGGCCACCGTTCAGGTTATTCAATTTCTTAGTACCTGCAGAGAAATAACGTAATGGATCCATAGCGGTATTCATTACTTCACGCTTGCCATGATAGTAAGCCAAACCACCCATATGTGTTTCTTGGTGATTGTCTGTAGTACCACCGAGTGTATTCACAAAATTGTCGCCTACAAAAAACTCACCATTACCTGGGCCTTGGCCATTACCAGTACCACCAGACAAACTACCTGAACTACCATTGTTTTCTAAAGTCCAAGTAGCACCAGTTTTGTGTGCGCGAAGGATATCACCAGCTGCAATAGCATTGTATAAAGTACCGTCAGGAGAGAAAGTGCTGGTGTTATTAGGGCTAACATTCTTAAAACCCATTTGATGTCCCCAACGGTCCATCAGACCAATGATCATCGCACCATCTTCACCAAACTCAATGTTTGATAACATAGGCTGTGGAAGCATGGGATAATCACCGGCAATTTTATTGGATGCAAATTTTGAAGGATCTGTCTGCCACGCATACCATACTCTTGTTAAAGGTTGAAGTGGAGCTGAAGCGCCTTTATCCAGAATACCTCTAGTATAGGTGAGAGGAAAGCTCACAACAGGTGTTGGATTAAATGTGTTCGTAGCAGGATTGAATTCAAAAACATAAGCACTCATGTTGGCATTGCTCTTGGTAGGAGCTGGTTCGTTTTCGCCTGTACTCACAGCACCAACATACACTTTACCTCTATGTGCTTTAACGGCAAAAGGTCTTACCACGCCGTTTGTGACAGGGATAGCAGGCAGCGCAAAAGATTGTACGCCTGCAGCAGATGGAACCGTTGGTGTTGCATCTGTACCCAAGTCAATTTTTATCAGTGTGTTATTGCCTAAATTAGTTACATATAAGTAACGCTGACCATCATTATCAGAAAGATCCATTGCGCCTAAGCCATTGCGACCTACAGCAGCATAAGCAGCCTGATCAATACTTGGGTTAGGATTACTTACAGTGGTTAAGCCTCGTGCTGCATCACTACCATTGAAAGAACCGGTAGAGATGCTATATGGCGCAGCTTCCAAATCAATAAACTCAGTAGTAACAGGTGCACCAGAAAGATTGGTCAGGTAAATAGCCCCTTTTTTGCCGTTCTTCAAACCTGCGTGACGCTTTATGAATGCTGAAGCAAATAAGCTTTTTGAATGACGCTGATATGCTAAGCCCCAAATGCTGCCAGTTTCATTTTTCTTTGCGCTAACTGAAGGGTTGGTTGTACCAGAATTGTTATAAGGGAAAGAGAAAATAGTTACGTCTGCGTTTGGCGTTTGAGATAATACCCCCGCTGATGCAGGCAATGCTGAACTACCATTCACCATAGAAGCAACAGCTACATTAGGGTTTGTACCCTTTACATAATCCATGGGGTATTGAATACCAAAATTCGCAGTAGTAGACGGAGCAGTATGAAATTGTGTAGCAGTCTTGTTGTTGTTACCGAAAGCAGCAGCATAATCAACAGATTCCCAACCTGAGAAGATTAAGCGAACTTTCGTACCGGGTGCAACAACACCGCTGGTGAAACTAAATGCACCTGTAGCATCTGTTGCAGCTGTACCCAGAATTGTTCCGGATGCAGTGTAAGCAGTTACAGTGATACCTTGTACACCTGATTCATTAAATCCGGCACCGGTTTCGCGACTACCATTGGCATTTAAATCACGAAAAACAGATCCGCTAATTTGTGCATTTGCTGAAAATGCAAACAGAAGCAGGGATAAAAAAGACAGGCTGCGTAAAATTTTCCTCATACAATATCGTTGAACGATCAATAAAAAATTATCGGTGATAATATCAACGGTATTTCCAGGAATTGGGCGGGAAATTGCAAAGGATAAGGATCGGAGAGAAAGAAAATCCGCACAATAATACACGAAATCGTTAGTTTTTCCCGTGTTTCAGTGTTTTTTGTGCATTAAATATGCCTTAATATGCAGCTGAAAGTGAATACTTTTTAGAGCAATCCATGACCAGTGTAACCCTTAATGAGGCAATTTTGAGACTTACTAGAAGATATAGTCAGGTTTCTTTAGCTCTTAGTATATTGATTATCATTTACTTGTGTCCTTTTCGGGTGATCGCCCAGCGTCAATATAGTTGCGCCAAAGTACCTGCTTTTGTGAAGCTAAAAGGTTTTGATACGCTTAGAACGGCTCTGAGTACAGCAGAAAAAAGATACATGGGTTTGGTACTCATTGAGTTAGCTCAAAAACCTGCTGCGGGCGAACAGCCCGATTTGAATAATGAGCGGGCGCGTTATTATCAGCATCCATCTTGGAAATCAGCAGGTTATCTCGCCTCTATCACTCTAGATAGGATGGGAAATGCTTATGCCATACCGGCTCCGCACATTTCATTGTTGTACAATCAACCCCGACAGCAAAACAAGATTTATCGGGTTGATAGCAAAACGGGGGTGATGACGCCTTGGATGCAATTGCCCATCCCCAAAGTAGAGACCCTGCAAAATCCTTATGGCCTTCTTGGCTTAACCTATGATTGTGCTGATGGATCTATTTATGCGGCTACAGTGGCCGGATCAACAAGAACTAAAGAAGCGGGTGTTTTACTGCATATTCGAACGAGCGATAAAAAGGTGTTGGATACACTCAAGGGTATTGATGCTATGGGACTAGCCGTTTTTCAGGGACTAAAGGGTGAACGCAGATTGTATTTTGGTAAAATTAGAACCGGAGAAGTCTATTCGGTAGGTATTGCTGCAGATGGGAAATTTATTCGTAGTAGTGTGCAACTGGAATGTAGTGTCAGTGGTATTGGTCCCAGAGGTGATGATGCGCCAAGAAAAATTCGTTTCGATCGCGATCTGATGATTGTAAACGGCATCGCTTTCAATTATAATCTGCAAGCATCCAGCGAAAAGCCTGAGACAGTGTATGTCTACATGCGTGATCCATCTGCCAAAACTTGGCAACTCATCAATATTCAGTAATGCGGCAAATGCAAGAGCCATATCAACGTTCTTTTTTGGTAACCATTGGCTTGGTCTTGCTGATTGCATGCATCAATCTGGCTTTTAGTGCCAACCCTAGTCCTGCGAAAGCACACCCAAAAGTTGAACTGGGCCGAAGATTGTTTTATGATCAACGTTTGTCTATCAATGGTGCGCGCTCCTGTGCCTCCTGTCATGCACCTGAACTGGCGTTTACTGATGGTTATAGAAAATCATTGAGTATTGATGGATTCAATGTTGTGCGTAATTCGCCTTCGCTGATTAATGCAAAATATTTCCCTAGTCTAACATGGGGTGATACTTCTATTCATGGTTTTGTTGTACAAATGGATGGTCCTATGTTTAGTGAGCATCCACAAGAAATGGGGTGGAAGGGCAATGAAGCCATTATTCTCGATCGATTGAATCAGGATCCTGTTTATCAGCAAATGTTGAAGCAAGTTTTTCCCAACAAAAAAGAGTACACGACTGCGTTGGTAAAGAATGCTATTGCTGCTTTTGAAGAAACGCTGGTTTCTTTCAATGCCCCCTATGATCGGTATTTGCGCGGACAAACCAATGCGTTGTCGCCGTCGGCAAGACGAGGTGCCAACTTGTTTTTTTCAGGAAGAACCAAGTGTGGTGTTTGTCATGAAGGAAAGCTGTTAGGTGGAGAGAATTTTGCCAACGTGGGTTTGTACAATGTTGGTGATACCAATAGCTATCCGCATACGGATAGAGGCTTGTTTAATAAAACTGCAAACCCTGAGGATGATGGTAGTTTTCGCATCCCTTCATTACGTAATGTATTGTTGACTGCACCATACATGCACGATGGTTCGGTGGCAACCATTGAAGAAGTGATTGATATTTACGTAGCTGGAGGTAGAAATGTCAAAGATGGCCCTTTTGCAGGTGATGGTAGAAAGAATACACGAAAAGATATGCGTGTAAAACCTTTTACACTTTCTCCTGAAGAAAGAAAAGATTTGATTGCTTTTCTGGCAAGCTTAACCGATTCCTCAGTGCTCAATAATCCCAGATGGAAAAATCCTTTTTAATGAAATTGATTCATTTAATCAGTATATGCTTCTTGCTGACAATCACGCAGCAGTCACTCTTTGCGCAGCAAAAGCAAAAAGCGTCGAATGCTGTATATCTGGATGAATACAAGAAAGGCTTGTGGTCGCCAGTGGCACAAGACACCGCATCATTTGTTGTGGAAAGACGACAGCAAATTGAGAAAGTATTGAAACAGCCCATACCTGTACAATTGCTGATAGATAGCAATGATCAGGTGATGTTGGCGCAGCAGATTGCTTTGCGCGATTCAAATTTTATTCGATACACGATTGATAGACGTAACGGTAGAAAACCTTTGCTGAGTCAGATCTTTGGCGTGTATCCTGCACGCCCCGGCGATTTGCGGAAAGATATGGTGTATCTGCCTGGATCTGTTGCGCGTGTTGAGATGTACAACTTCGCATATAACCTTAGCTCGGTTGCCATTGTGGATGTGTTTGCGCAAAAAGTATTGTCGGTAAATCATTATCCGCAATCACAACCAGATTTGCCGGAAGCGTTGGTGAAGCTGGCTGTACAAATTGCAGTGAATGCGCCTGAAGTAGAAAAGGCTTTGGGTTTTAAACCATCCGCGGATCAGCCAGTGATGTCGAGTACCAAAACAGCGCTGAACAGAACAAGATGCGAACGCTCACAACACCTTTGTGTGGCACCAACTTTTGTACAAGGCAAACGTGCTTTATGGGCAATAGTGGATATGACAGATCAGCGTTTGGTTGGACTTCGTTGGACGAATGTTGGAGAAGATGCGCCAGCTATCGTAGTAACAGAGAAGAAGTTACAGAATGAAAATATTGCAGACTGTTATTGCGAACAGGTGAATACCCTAAAGCGCGATGGCTGGAAGATGGATTATGTATTAACGAGTTCAGATGGTTTAATGATTTCTGGTGTGCAGTTTAATGGGAGAGATGTATTGCATAGCGCGAAATTGGTTGATTGGCACGTGAGTTATTCTAATACAGATGGGTTTGGTTATAGTGATGCTGTTGGTTGTCCAATTTTTAGTCAGTCTGCTGTTGTGGCTACTGAGCCACCACAAATATTTGAGCTCGTAGAAGCAGATACCACTGCAGGCTTTGTGTTAGAGCAGAAGTATTATAGTGAGTTATGGCCGGGGCCTTGCAACTATAGTTACGCGCAACGTTTCTTGTTTTATAAAGACGGTCGTTTTAGAGTAACCTGTGCCAGCATTGGCCGTGGTTGCGGTAATGATGGTACCTATCGTCCTGTGATGCGTATCGTGATGGCGGGTGAGCAACAACGTTTTTCTGAATGGCAACAAGGCGGATGGATGCCTTGGAAAAAAGAGCGTTGGCAATTGCAACAACCCACCACAAACTATTCGCCTGATGGTGCACAATATAAAATTGAGCGTAAAGATCAAATGGGTTATTTAATTGAACCAGGAAAAGGACAATTTGGTGATGGTGGCAGAGGTGATAAAGCATTTGTGTATGTAACAAAAAATCATCCGGATAGAGATGAAGGTGAAACGGATCTGATTACAATTGGCCCATGTTGTAATACAGATTATCGTCAAGGTCCTGAGAAGTTTATCGATAAGCTCCCTGAAAATATTTACGATACCAAGTTGGTTATCTGGTATGTGCCGCAAATGAAAAATGATGATGCACCGGGCAAGCAGTATTGCTGGGCGGAAACCTATTTAGAGAATGGGGTGTACAAGGTGAAAGCTTATCCTTGTTTTGCTGGTCCCTTGTTCAAACCTATTCAGACAAAATAAAAAGACCCCGCAATCGCGGGGCCTTTCCGTTGTTGATACCAATACCAATTATCTGTTGACAACAATCTTCGCTGCTTTATAACGAACACCTGTACCTGTTACGTTGATGATACCAATCATCTGCTGTGGTGCAATGGTCTTTGTAAGGTCTACATCTACTACGTTAGTACCTTCTACAGTAGTAATCGCTTTTTCAAACAAGCTTCTGCCAGTAGCTGCATCTGTGATGCGTACCGTTACTGGTGCAACTGCAGTCGCTTCAAAACCTACTTTGAAAATACCATTGGCAGGGTTGGGGTAAATCTTCAATTCTTTTGCATCCTTGTTTTCCGCAACAACAGCTGTACCCTTTACAAATGCTGCATCATAGATGCCACCCGTAAGATTGGTTTGCTTGCCATTCACTTCAAACGAGAAAACAACTTGTGCGATATCATTTGGATTGATTCTATCTTTAGTGCCATTTGCTGTAAAATCAACAAGGTTCAGGTTGTATGTTTTCCTACTATTGGTTAAGGCAACAGCATAGCTGTATTGCTTACTCCAGTCAGTAATAGATTTTTTCACCAGTGTGATACGCAAAGTACCTGTACCTGTTGCACTGAAGTTCAGTTGGTTGTATGCTGTCAAGTCTTGCTCGGTAGCACCACCAGCCAAAATTTTATACAGGGTTACAAAATCTTTCGTGTTCGCTGTAAATTCTGCGTTACGCAGTAGTGGATACTCTTCGCCGTATTTACGACCATCGTTGTTAACTACATTGAAGCGGTTGATGGTTGTTGTAGTGCTGTTATAATCAATACCCCAGCCGCCATCAGCCATATACAGGGCATCTTCCAGTTTACCGTTTACATATACTTTGATATCTGTTTCATAGAAATCGCCAACAGGAACTGCTACTTGTGTCTGACCTTTCACATTCAAAGTAACAGGGATCAGTCGCTTGGTTACAGCTGCTTTTTCGTTGGCTTTCTCTGCCATTTCCAAATATGCGCTTGTGTTGCCTGTTGTATTGTTGATGCGCAGATTCAAGGTGTTTCCAGCGCGCTTACCAGCCAATACATAGGTTTGAGGTAAGCCTGCAACTTTAATCTGCTGCACGCTCATGCTGCTATTCAGTTTGTCCAGTACATCAATCATCATATCCGTAACGAGGTGTGGTGCAGCAGCCCATAATTGGAAATTGTACATCACTTCATCGTTCTGATAATTCTGGTTCAACCAGTTTGATTGGAATGTGTAGCTGTTTCTGCCAGCTTTCATACCTACAGAGAAGCTAGTGGCAAACTCAATCGCACCATTTTCACGTCTGAGCGTATAGCGTACAAAGTCAAGTCCATTCAATGTGAAATTCTCCATACCAATCAGCTCTGCGCCTCTTAAGCGGTCGCAGACTGGTTTAGTGTGATTATATACTTCGCCACTTGTCTTCGTAGCAAAAGCTACTGCCTTACATTCGTTGTTCTGCGTGAAGTCGATTGAAATCACTTCTTTAGCATTGGTAAAGGCAGTCAAATCAGTTGGAGAGGTGAGGTATAATTTGTAACCCGGATCAATCATTTTGGCTGGCATCAATTCAGCCAGACTCAATGCGCCGGCTACGTTGGTAGTAGCATCAGTAGTTGCCAGCATTTTCATTTTACCTGTTGAAGGCAATTCTGTGAAACGCTGATAGTCTACAGCACCGAATTCATTATTGATTGCTTTGTTGTAGTTGCGTTTGCCGATGATATCACCTAAGCTCTTACTTTCAACACCACCGGTATTACCTGAGTATACAATACTACCATTTGGGTTGAGGATAGGGATACTGCTTCTGTTATCACAAGTAATTGGGTTGGTGGTAACGTAGAATAGACAATCGTTGAAATCCTGATCGCCACCAAGGTCGCGACGGATATCTTCGAAGCCCAGTACAATTCTGTTTGTAACAGAGTCTGTCACCATCACCATATGCTTTCTTCTCAGTGGATTCGCAACTGCGGTATTCCATGAAGACACAGACCAAATGGCACCATTACCTACTGTAGGAGCAGAACCATTCCAGCCATTTGAATACAATACAAATGCAATCTTAGTACCTGAAGGGAAATTGCCTAGGTATACTTTATCGCCTGCATTTAATTCCCCACCATCACCTGTTCTAGATGCATTGGGAAAAATTAGTCTTACCTGATTATTGGCAGGAGCTGTTGCAGGTGTTGCACCGGTATAAGTGTAAAAACCAAGTACATTTCTGTATGAAGCACCTTCATGCACAAAGCTTACCCATACATCGATGTTACAGTTGGCCTGAATAGTTTCAGGAACAGTGTCCGAAATCAATCTAGGATTGTAGGTTGGAACGGGTCTTGACTCTGGTAAAGTGTTGTTGATTCTTGTCCTGAAATCATTGGTAACTACATCGCCGGGTACCACCAAATAATTGGGTTTACCATTGCTATTGTAAGTGCCTAATGTTTGGAATTGTGCATCAGCTGTAGTGATAATCAGCATGGCTGATAACAGCGTAGACAAGAGCTTTGAGTAGCTTTTTGCCATAGGATGATTGGTTTGCGTTTTTACTAGGTATTGGTGTGACGCCGATAGGTTTTCACTTTTCAGCATCTGTACAAAAGTACCGAATCGTGCAGGCTGGCAATTTTTTCGACCTTAAATAGGGCTTAAGACCTCCTTAAAAAGTCTTAATGCCTGCCTAATACTTTGCATGACCCCGTTTTAGCGGTTTTGGGGCCAATGCTATGATTAGGGCGAATGCCTTGCCCTGAATTTTCCTTTTTTTCGAGGTTTTTGGTGCTGTGTGCGAAATGTTTATACTGGTTTTTTGCCCCCTGCACCTTTATAAGTAGGTTTGCGGCGCTATGGAAATTACCGTTAAAACCGCCCAGCAACTCCGTCTTACTGAAGAGGAATTTGAATTGATCAAAGCAAAATTGGGCCGAACCCCCAATTTTACTGAGCTCTGCGCCTTCAGTGGTATGTGGAGCGAGCATTGCAGTTACAAAAACTCTATTAAGTGGTTAAAGTCCCTGCCTCGTGAAGGTGGTCGCATGCTGGTAGCAGCGGGCGAGGAAAACGCCGGCTTGATGGATATGGGCAATGGTTTCGGCGTGGTATTCAAAATTGAAAGTCATAACCACCCTAGTGCCATTGAACCATTTCAGGGAGCTGCAACGGGTGTAGGCGGAATTCAGCGCGATATTTTCACCATGGGTGCAAGACCGATTGCTTCATTAAACAGCCTCCGCTTTGGTAAGCTAGATGATAAGAAAACACAGCGCTTGTTGGCTGGAGTGGTGAAAGGTATCGGGCATTATGGTAACTGTTTCGGCGTACCAACCGTGGGTGGTGAAGTATATTTTGAATCCTGCTATCATACCAATCCATTGGTGAATGCCATGAGTGTGGGTATTATGCAGGCCGATAAAATGGTAAGTGCTACAGCTAAAGGATTGGGTAACCCGGTTATCTATGTAGGTAGTGCTACAGGTAAGGATGGTATTGGTGGTGCTAGTTTCGCAAGTGCGGATATCACCGAAGAAAGTGCAGAAGAATTACCGGCAGTACAGGTGGGCGATCCATTCCAGGAGAAGAAATTATTGGAAGCTTGTTTAGAAGTGATTGAAACCGGTGCTGTAGTGGGTATGCAGGATATGGGTGCAGCCGGTATCATTTGCTCAACTGCAGAAATGAGTGCGAAGGGTAATGTGGGTATGCATATTGATTTGGAGAAAGTACCTACTCGCCAGCAAAATATGAAAGCATGGGAATTGCTGTTGAGCGAAAGTCAGGAGCGCATGCTGATGGTAGTGGAGAAAGGTCGCGAAGCAGAAGTGATTGCGGTGTTTGAAAAATGGGATCTCAGTGCCAGCACTGTTGGTCATGTTACCGATGATGGTTTGCTGAAGTTTTATATGCATGGTGTGCTGGAGGCTGAAATTCCTGCATACGAATTGGTACTTGGTGGTGGTGCACCTCAATATACCAGAGAATACAAAGAGCCTAAGTACTTTGAAAAAATCAAAGCATTTGACATTAATACAGTGCCTGATATTGCAGCAGGCGAATTGAAAGCAACGGCTGAACAAATAGTGCAGATACCCAATATTGCTTCTAAGCGTTGGGTATATACACAATATGATAGCATGGTAGGTGCTGCCAATGCATCCACTAATGCGCCAAGCGATGCATCTGTTGTATTGGCAAAAGGAACTGGCAAAGCCTTGGCTGTTACGGTAGATTGTAATAGTCGCTATGTGTTTGCTGATCCGTATCAGGGTGGTATGATTGCTGTTGCAGAAGCAGCCAGAAATATTGTCTGCAGTGGTGGTGAGCCTATCGGTGTGACGAACTGTCTCAACTTCGGTAATCCTTACGATCCTGAAGTGTACTATCAGTTCGTGAAAGCCGTAACCGGTATGGGCGATGCTTGTCGCAAATTCAATACACCTGTTACTGGTGGTAACGTAAGTTTCTACAACCAGAATCCTGAAGGTCCTGTCTATCCAACACCAACCATTGGTATGGTGGGCGTAATTGATGATCTGGACAATAGAATGACCATGGATTATAAAACGCCTGGTGATCTTATTGTATTGATCGGTGAGCAGCGCAACGATATTGCTTCTTCAGAGTACTTGCATAAGATCCGCGGCGTAGAATATTCTCCAGCGCCTGCTTTCAATTTGTTTGAAGAATATCAGGTGCAGCAATTTGTAGCCGCAGCTATTCGCAACAAGCAAATCCTGTCGGCACATGATATCAGCGAAGGTGGACTGATTGTTACGCTCATAGAGAAAGGCTTTAACCGTAACCTCGGTTTTGCAGTAGAAGCAAGCGTTACCGGAAGAAACGATGCTTTCTGGTTGGGTGAAGCACAAAGCCGAGTGGTGGTAACTTGTACAGCTGCACAGCTGGCCGAGTTGCAAGGCGATGCAATGGAAAAAGGTATCGGTTGCACTGTGATTGGTAAAGTAACTGATGGAAATATTTCTGTGAATGGTGCTGATTGGGATAATATAGCCACATGGAAAAACCTGTACGATACGGCAATTGAAAACATCATCAACAAAGGCTAATGCAGGAGAACGATCAATATATTATTGTTACCGGCGCTGCAGGTTTTATCGGCAGTTGCATGGTGCAATACTTAAATGAACAGGGTTTTGAAAACCTAATCATTGTAGATGATTTTGGTGTAGAAGAGAAAAGAAAGAATTGGGAGAGTAAGCGATTTGCTGCAGCCGTTGAGCGCTACAATCTCTTTGATTGGTTGGCGGAAAAATCACCACGCATTACTGCCTTTATTCACTTAGGTGCCAGAACAGATACCACTGAATTTGATTATGCCATTCACCAAGAGTTGAATGTAGAGTATAGTATTCAAGCGTGGAATTATTGCGCCAGTAATGATGTGCCACTGATCTATGCATCTTCTGCTGCAACTTATGGTGCAGGTGAGCAAGGCTATAATGATGATCACTCCGTGGTAGCATCTTTGCAGCCACTTAATCCATATGGCGTTAGCAAGAACGAATTTGATAAATGGGCTTTGGCTCAGGATACCATGCCGCCATTTTGGACAGGCTTGAAATTTTTCAATGTGTATGGGCCTAATGAATACCATAAAGCCCGTATGGCTAGTGTAATCTGGCATTCATTTAACCAGATTAATCAGAACGGAGAAGTGAAACTGTTCAAAAGTCATCGTCCAGATTTTAAAGATGGCTGGCAACTACGCGACTTCATTTATGTAAAAGACTTGATTGCTGTGATCGGTTGGATGTTGGATGCAATGTTGAAGGGCAGCTGGGCAATAGCGAACAACGGTTTATACAATTTAGGCACAGGTAAAGCCAGAAGTTTTTATGATTTGGCGGCAGCTACATTCAGAGGCTTGGATAAGGAACCGAATATTCGATTCATCGATATGCCTGAAGATATCCGTGACAAGTATCAATACTTCACAGAAGCCAATATGCAGAAGCTACGCAATGCAGGATATACCGCAGCTTTCACGAGTTTAGAGGATGGCGTAGATGATTATGTAAGAAACTATCTACGAAAAGGTCTATATTATTAAATCATGAGGAGCGATATCGCTCCTTTTTTGTTTGTAACTTTCCACAAATGCTGTTGTATGCGTAAAGTGACTTTCGCAGTATTTCTACTGCTTAACATGCTTTCCTGTAATCAAATGCAAAAAGAAACAGTGAATGTGCCCGATGCACAATGGTGGAAGGAAGCCGTAGTGTATCAGATTTATCCTAGAAGTTTTCAGGATAGTGATGGCGATGGTGTGGGCGATCTGAAGGGTATTATCTCCAGATTAGATTATGTTAAGAGTTTGGGCATTGATGTGGTTTGGTTAAACCCCATTTACAACTCACCTAATTTCGATAATGGGTATGATATCAGCGATTACCAAAGTGTATTAGCTGAGTTCGGTTCAATGGAAGATTTTGATGCTTTGTTGAAAGGTATGCATGACCGCGGTATTAAATTAGTGATGGACCTAGTGGTGAATCACAGCAGTGATCAACACAATTGGTTCAAGCAGAGCCGCAGTTCAAGAGATAATCCTTATCGTGATTACTACCATTGGTGGCCAGCAGAGAAAGGTAAGCCTCAACATCGTTGGAGTTTCTTCGATATCAATAGTGATGCCTGGGCTTTTGATTCAACAACCAATAGTTACTATCTGCATTATTTCGCAAAGCAGCAACCCGACTTAAATTGGGAGAACCCTAAGTTGAGAAAAGAAGTGTATGATATGATGCATTTCTGGTTTAAGAAAGGAGTAGATGGATTTCGAATGGATGTGATTCCCTTTATTAGCAAGGATGCCAGCTTTCCTGCTTTACCAGCTGAGTACAATGGTGATTATGTGAAGTATTATGCTAAAGGTCCACGCTTACATGAGTATTTACATGAGATGCACAACGAAGTATTGAGCAAATACAATGTGATGACGGTAGGTGAGGGTGCAGGTGTACAAATTGAAGATGCATTAAGCTTTGTAGATGATAGCCGCAAAGAGTTGAATATGTTTTATCATTTTGATGGAGTAAGCCTAGGCTATCTGCCCGGCGAATTCAAACAGCCCGATCCCAAAGGGTATGATCTGCTGGAATTCAAAAAAATCTATAGCAAGTGGGATAGTGTATTTGCCAAGAAAGGTTGGGGTACTATCTATCTGGGCAATCATGATCAACCTAGAATGCTGACACGATGGGGCAATGATGCGCCTGAGTTTAGAGAAGCTTCATCCAAATTGCTGCATACATTTTTATTGAGCATGCGTGCCACACCTTACCTCTATTATGGGGATGAGCTGGGTATGAATAATATCAAGTTCGATAAGATTGAAGATTACAAAGACATTGAAACTTTGAATAAGTATGCAGAAACCAAGGCCAAGGGTGGCGATTTGCAAAGATTTTTAAACGGACAAAAAATCTCAGCCAGAGACAATGGCAGAACACCCATGCAGTGGGATGCTAGCTTGAATGCTGGCTTCACCAGTGGAACACCTTGGTTGAAAGTCAATCCAAATCATACAACGGTGAATGTGGTTGCTCAGGAAAAAGATCCGCAATCTATTCTGAGCTATTACAAAAAGATGGTTGCCTTGCGTAAGCAAAACAAGACTTTAGTCTATGGCCAATATCAATTGATTGATAAAAACAATCCGCAGGTATATGCTTATACCAGAACACTTGATAAAAGACAATTACTAGTCGTGCTGAACTTCAGTAAGGAGAAAGCGGTTTGTCAAATACCTAAAGACTTATCAATAGGTGGCAAAGTATTGATCAATAATTATAGCAATCTGAATATTGCTGCGGGCGCTATATCCCTGCAACCTTATCAAGCAGTGATCATGGAAATTAAATAAGATGAAGATTACAATTATAGGCGGAGGCAATCTCGGTACTTCTATTGCAGAAGGGTTGATGAGTAGTGGTTTTGTACAATCTGCTGAGATAACTGTTACCAGAAGAAATTTGGATGCATTGCAGTCATTAGCAGAAAAAGGTGTGCAAGTTACCAGCAATAATGCTGCAGCAGTGCAGGGTGCAGATTGGATTGTATTAGCAGTAAAGCCTTTTCAGGCAAAAGAAGTGCTCACTGAAATTGAGCCGGTGCTGAGTAAATCAAGTCAGCAGTTAGTAAGCGTGGTTACTGGTCTTTGGGTTGCCGATATGCAATCCGTGTTGGGAAATGAAATGGCTATTTTTAGGGCTATGCCCAATACTGCCATTGCTATTCGGGAAAGCATGACTTGTCTTTGCTCCGTGAATGCAAATGAAGCGCAAAAAGCGACTGTAGCAGCAATGTTTAATACGGTTGGAAAAACAGTCTTTATAGATGAAAAGCTGATGGATGCAGCTACGGTGCTGGGCGCTTGTGGAACAGCTTATGCAATGCGTTATATCCGTGCCAATATTCAGGGCGGTATCGAAATAGGCTTTAGTGCAGCAACTGCTGCTTTGATTGCCGCGCAGACGGTAAAAGGAGCTGCCGAATTATTGTTACAAAAGAATACTCATCCTGAGCAGGAGATAGATAAGGTTACAACACCTAGAGGATGCACCATTGCAGGATTAAATGAAATGGAGCATCAGGGTTTTAGTTCCTCTCTAATCAAGGGACTAGTTACCAGTTACAATAAGATCAAGAACGATATGTAAAAAGGGGGCAATCGCCCCCTTTTTTTATTTCATTTTACTTTTCAAAAAGCTGATAGCTTTTTGGTGGGTATCTTCTGTGGCTGTTTTATCAAATGAAGGGTTAGATGGGTTTGCAAATCCATGTCCTGCTTCATAACGGTACAGGCTGATGTTTTTCCCTAAATCCTTCATGTTCTTCTCAAATGCATCTACCACCTCATTTGGAATACCTCTGTCTTTAGTGCCAAAGAAACCAATCACATCGCAGTTGATTGTTTTCAGTTTCTCCAGATTGTTCTCAGGGCGTCCATAATACATGATACAGCCGGAAGCTTGCTTGCCGGCAAGGATGGTCGACTGTAAACTCCAGCCACCGCCAAAGCACCAACCTACAGTATAAATTTTGGCATCAGCACCAGCGTAAGCCAAAGCTGCTTTAACGATTGCTTCCAATCTGTCAGCCTTTGCATTACGCATATATACCATAGCACTGTCTGGTGTTGCGGCAACTTTACCATCATACATGTCCAGTGCAATAACGTTTACATCGCCCAGCTCCTGGTAGAACTGCTCGGCTTCTCTTTTGATATTATCGTTCAATCCCCACCATTCCTGAATTACGAATAACCAGTTTTTGGTCTTCTTTTTAGATTTTAGGAGGTAGCCTTGTGCGTTTACGCCATCGCCGGCAGGGAATTGTACCATTTGTCCAATAGGATTCTCTAATGTGTAAGCTTTTGGATATGGGTGCAGTGCGGCAAATCCGGGTTTGGCTGCATCCATTTGTATTTCATCTCTGGTCTCTGCATTAAAGCAGGCGATATAACATTCAGCTGTAAGGGGCTGAATCTCGTGTTGTTGTCTGAGAGTGTAGCTAAGTAGGCCTGCTGTTAGAAAAGCAGCAGCGGAGAGTAACAAGATTTTTTTCATTGGTCAGTGTTTGGTTTCAAAAAATGTACACGGAAAATTAACAAAATCGATTTCGCTTGGTTCTGAATCAGGATTAATTTTTACAGAACGTGGTTTTTGCTGTAGGTTTGTACGACCTCTGAGATTTTTCATCACCACAACTTTTTCAAGGTCATTTTAGTAGGATTTTAAAGGCTGCAAACAGCGGCCCGAACCATATTTATTGTAAACCATGGCAAAGTACATCTTCGTTACCGGTGGGGTAACCAGTAGTTTAGGAAAGGGCATTATTGCAGCATCGCTGGCAAAATTGTTACAGGCGAGAGGATTTAACGCAACAATTCAAAAGTTTGACCCCTATATCAACGTTGATCCAGGTACGTTGAACCCATATGAGCATGGTGAGTGTTATGTAACAGAAGATGGTGCGGAAACCGACTTAGACTTAGGTCATTATGAGCGTTTCCTGAGCATTCATACATCGCAGGCCAATAACGTAACCACTGGCCGTATCTATCAAACAGTCATCAATAAAGAACGTGCAGGTGATTTTCTGGGTAAAACCGTTCAGGTGGTGCCACATATCACAGACGAGATAAAACGTCGCATGCTCATGCTGGGCGATCAGGGATATGATGTGGTCATCACGGAGATTGGTGGTACCGTAGGTGATATTGAGAG
>JACCDH010889860.1_pt1 | contig 25175 bp, 25 predicted proteins | sample 7442481 | NCBI WGS metagenome assembly JACCDH01 (sample SAMN15323433, study PRJNA562643) | freshwater metagenome | isolation source: river surface water | place: USA:Blue River Watershed | collected 2017-08-15 | reverse complement strand
GAGTCACCCATTTTGGAATCAAAAATTAACACAAAGACGAGAACGTTTTGGTTTAAAAGTTGTCCATGCTCAAAATTACCAAGAAGCATTTGATGCCAATCAGCCCATTATACTTGTCTTAGCCGATCAAGCGCCAAGTTCACCCAATCAATGTCTTTGGCTGCCTTTTTTAAATCAAAAAACGCCCCTCATTTTTGGCCCTGAGTACATGGCCAACACCTATGATTGCGCCGTATATTATGTTGATATAAAAAACTATAAAAGAGGCTATTATAACATTTCAATTGAACCTATAGTTAAAGAACCAAAAAAACTTGATTACCAAGTATTGACTCAAATGCATGTTCAAAAACTTGAACAACAAATCATAGATAACCCAACGCGATGGCTGTGGTCACACAAGCGTTGGAAACACCAACAACCTGACAATTGGCCTCAAACTCTTGTTGAGCTCAAAGCAAAATTTGAAACCAAATTTAGAAGCAATGCCTAGGATCTTTTGTTTACTTTGCTTTTGGAATTTATCGTTTGCCCAAGTACAAGTATTTTTTCCGAAAACAAGCAATAAGGAACACCAACGGGCACTGATTACCCTTCCTAATAGGCAATTACTGAGCGGCTCTAGTGAGGCAGTTATACGCTTACACGACCCAAATGGCAAAGTACTTAGCGAAGAAAAATTAGGTGCCAACTTCAAAGAAATCCGAGATATTGCCGTGACTCAAAAAGGTTTTATCGCCTTACAAAGTCATGATTCTAGCGGCATCGTTTTGTTAGACAAAACATTGAAGCCAGTTTCAATTATTTACCCATTCGAAAAAAGAAGCACCCTTTTTTTAGATGGTATTTGTGCGCAAGAAAATTTAGTCTTTTTGCTTGGTGATCCGATTGACGGATTTTTCAGTACTTTTTACTCTACAGACTACGGGCTTCATTGGCAAGCAACAGCAGCAAAAGCGAGCGCAAATGAAGGAGAAGCAGCGTATGCCGCAAGTGGTCAAACGAATCAAATGCTCAACGGTCAATTTTATTTTGTATCTGGCGGCCTGACATCCAGGTTTTTCCATTCACCTGACCAAGGAGGCTCATGGTCTTCTAACGCGATTCCCTATCCATCTTGCCCCACTTGCGGGCCTTATGCGCTACACATTAAAAACGAACTGCAAATCATGACCGTTGGCGGCGATTACACCAAGCCTAATGCAACCCAAAACACCTGCTTCTATTCAAATGATGGCGGCAAAACTTGGAACGCACCAAAGAAAGGACCTTCAGGCTACCGCTCTTGCGTTATAATGGCTAACAGTAACTATTACGCTTGTGGCACGAACGGAATTGATGTCAGTACAAACAACGGGAAAACGTGGAAAAAACTATTCGAAGTAAATGCACTCAGCATGACTTTCAACGGCCTATATATTTATGCCAGCCTCACTGACGGCTCACTTTTGCGTTTCAAACCCTAGTTTTTTATTTCGCTAGGATCAAATAAGAAAGTTTCTCCTGGATTCAGATAGGTAACACCAGCATCATTTTGAAACTTCTTTTTAGCAAGTGCAGCGACCAACCCTTCTGCCCTCTTGTTTTCAGCATGCGTGCACAACAAGTGCTGAGCCCTTACATTTTCTTTTAAATCCATTGCCGCCTTTAATCCTAAATTGATCACCCCACCCAAAAAGAAAGGCAACTCATAGCGCAATGTAGATGCAATAATGATTTCAGCCGTACATTCTTGCTTTAATTTGGCACCATGAGGCGCATAGAGAAGTTTTTCAGCTGAGGTTGTGATGAGATAGGCCTTATGAACTAAATTTTCACGAGTTGCAATAAGTTGAATATCGAAAGGCGCTTCAGAAAGTGTTATTAATTTTTTAAAATGCCCCCAAGCTTCAATCTTCTTTAATATACTTGGCAATGCAATGAGCGGAATATTTGCATCTAGCTGCAACAAGGTTTCTTGATTACAGTGATCGGTATAGCGATGCGAGATGAAAATGAAGTCAGGCTTTTGGAGCGCCGCAACTCTTGGTTGTGCATCGAGGTGAAATTGCCGACTGAACCAAGGATGAAAATCTACTTGTGACTCAGTAAACCAAGGATCAACGAGCACATGAAGCCCATCGAAATGAAACATCCAGGAGCTGTCTGCGTTGAGTTTGGTGAGTTGCATGTTCAAATATAATCTTTAACATTATAAACCTCCCCATTGGCAAAACCTTTGTCCGTTATTGCTTTTGATATAAAACTGGCAATTACCACCGGTGAAATCAACATGTTTTCTGACTTCATTTTGACAAACCTTTCTAGCTCATGAAAATCTCGGGTATTGCTATTTCTAATTTCTTCCTGCATTCCGGTATCTATAACTCCAGGTATAAGTGCCCAGACCTTTGCGTTGAGGGCAAGATTTGTAATTTCCAAGGCTGCCGTTTTCGTCGCCATTGACAGACCTGCTTTTGATGCGCAGTAAGCCCCCCAGCCGTGATATGCTTTATTTGCAGCTCCTGAAATGATATGGAGCACTTCAACAAAAGTATGCTCACTAGCATATTGAAGGACCCTATTTTGAAGCAAGATAGGAACCGTTGTATTTAAAAAAATGGTCTTGGCAACATCCAAGGAACTTACATTGATACAAGTTTTAATCTCTCCCAAACGTGCCGCGTTGTTAATGAGCGTTATTTTTTTCAACTTTGCTTGCCTGGTGATCATATCCCCCAAAGTTGCCATCAATTCTTCACAATTGCGAAAATCAGTGAGGTCGAGGTTCATCTGAAAAAGATGAGCTACTTCAAAATTAAGCTTGGTCCTCGAAACAGAAACCACCAAAGTATTTGGCTTATCCAAAACTTGCTTGAGCAAATCCAAACCCAAACCTTTACTTGCTCCTGTAAGAATAACTATCTCTTTATACTGCATGACCATCACTTTGAGTAAAATTAAAAAATTAGCGGTAGAACAGGAATGTAATCGATAAATACCTAGGCAATTCCTTTGAATGGTGAATGGTCAATTTTCTATTTCTCAATTGCCTTGATGATGCTTTGTACACCCGAATTTATGCTGTCGGAATATAAACCCTTGATATCAGCAAAGTGCTCTTGGTTAAAAACCTTTGCTATTTGACCATCTTTTATTAATAAAATCTCATCACAAATACTATTCAGGGAATCTAAAATATGAGAAGTAATGATGACGTATTTAGTACTGAAAAATGAACTCATAAGGAGTTTTTGAAGCATTTCATAACTCTCAAAGTCCAAACCGTTGAAAGGTTCATCAAAGAAATAAATATTCTTGTCAACGATTAAATTTGCTATTATCGCAAGCTTTTTCTTTTGTCCAGTTGAAAGTGTATTTGTTAAATTGTCCATCGGCAGGCTAAAAGCATCACACAATGTTATAGTTAGCTCCATGTTTTTATCACATACCAATTGAAGAAATTCTTTAACTGTCAAAAATGGATAAAACTCGTTTTCACTTTCTACATAGGCAATTTCATCTTGTTTAACTATTGTTCCATTGTTTTTGAAAAATTGTTTCGAATGGTTGAGGTAAAACAAGGTATTAAACATCGTCGTTTTGCCAGCTCCGTTCACACCAAGAATTCCGATCTTATCCCCCTTTTTAAGCGAAAAAGTGATTTCTTTCAGGACCTCCAATTTTCCATAATGAGCACTTAGTTTTTCAACCGCCAACATACTTCTTAATATTTAATATTGATTTTTTGTACAAAGATGAAATTTCAACTAGGGCAAAAACAACGCTTAATGACAAAAATAAAAACGACAAAGATTCAGTAATTGATAATGGTTTACGAACTGTATTACCTTGATAATTACTGTGCTTATAAGTAATCACTAAAATAAGATAGAGCATAGAATAAATTAAACCATAAAAGGAGAACCATAAAAACCGCTCCTGGAAATAAGCCACCAATAGAATAGCTAAAACAAAAAATGTACTATGAAAAATACAATACATCATGATTTTGTATTTCAATGAATACAATTTAAAAAAGCCGTTAAAAATCTCTTTGTTCTCATTTGTTGAAAATATATTTGAGAACATATCAATAATAAACAGTGTAAAGAATAGGAAAAACATAAAATGTTGAGTGATCAGAACTCCACTCCCCACAGTTAAAAAAAGCGAATAATGAACGCTTCTTAAGAACGATTTAAGTTCATAAAACTTTGTAGGCAGGCAGCGAAAGCTACTAAAATGTATGATCTTTCTTAATTTTTCATGGGAAATTTTCAGTAGAAAATTTAAACCAAGCACAGCAGCACAATAATACAAATCTAACTCTCGATAAAATAACAACGAAAAGATCAAAACGTTAATAAAGAAAAACTCAATTGAATTGATGATCCTTAGGGTATTTCTGGAATAGAAAATTCTTTTCAATTTTGGATCGGGAACTTTGTAAAAATTCAGGATTACCGCGAAAACAAATGGAATTGAATAAACTATTATTTTTTCTTCACTAAATACTACCAGAAAAATAAAAATTAATGTAATAATCAATTTATCGATCATGTAGCCGCGAGAAAGATTGAGAACATTAAGTTTCAAATATTTACGTAATGGGCTACTCATTAAAACTAAGTGCGTAAAATTAATTTTGGCTGTAATGCATTATCTTTTTTTCAATTAAAAATAGCATTATCTTTAATTCAAAAATATCGATCAACTAATTTTGTAAATATGAATCGTTTACATTACTTCAAAAGGACTTTTTTAGCTATTTCTGCCGGACTTTTTGTAGGTACAATGGTTTATGGCTTGTTTGACTTGGATTTCACACAAAATGAAGCAATGACCAAACTTATATTGAAGGCGTTGTTTACTGCAACCGCAACAGGATTGATTCTAGGCTTATTGAACATGGTTTTCAAACTAGGGCCTTCCTCAACAACTAAAGCATAGACAGTTGCTAAAAACAAAAAAAAGCCTCGCATTTGCAAGGCTTTTTTTTTGATGTGGAGAAGATGGGATTCGAACCCACGACCTCTTGACTGCCAGTCAAGCGCTCTAGCCAACTGAGCTACATCCCCATTGTGTTATTTTGCTTGTAGGGTATCTTCCATTGCAGAAGATACTGCTGATTTTTCTAAGCGAAGCTTCGTGCCTTCAGACTGAATAAGAACAGTGCTGTCAGCAATTTCAAGGATTTTACCGTGAATGCCACCAATGGTAACAATTTTATCTCCTGGCTTGAGCCCTTCTCTGAATTTCTTGAGCTCTTTTTGCTTTTTCATTTGCGGACGGATCATGAAAAAGTAAAAAACACCGATCATTAAAACGATCATTACCAACTGATTTGCTCCTCCTGCCATGTTTTGAATTTTAATTAGGTACAAATGTACTTATTTTATTCTACCCTTGATTTCTAAAGGCGTAATATTCGGTGAAGTGTTGGTCATGACGGTGACCACCTTGTGAATTCTCTTCGTATGTAGGGCATCGGTATCTACCTCCGCAATGATTTTAGTTTTTTGACCGGGTAGCAAGGGCTTCTTTGGCTTCTTTGCAACTGTACACGAACAAGAAGGGCGAACTTCACCAAACACCAACGGATGCGCACCTGTATTTTCTACTTCGAAAACAGCTTTTATCACTTCGCCTTTGTAAACCGTACCAGCGTTGTAAACAGTGCTTTTAAAAACCATAGTGGTTTGAGCACCTACTTCAACTGAAGTTTCATCTTGACACGCAAAAAGAAACAGCATACTCAAACAAATTGACGTCAGTAATTTCATGTCTGTTAGTTTAATAGTCCACGACCTACTTTTTGAATGCGCTTCTCTTCGGTCAGTTTAGAAATGGCTTTATCTAGAATTCCGTTGATAAACACATTGCTTTTTGGCGTACTGTAGAATTTAGAAATTTCAATGTACTCATTGAGCGTCACTTTGGTAGGAATACTTGAACAGTATTGCAATTCAGTGAGACCCATTTTTAGTAGCAACATGTCCATTTTGGCAATACGGTCGAGCTCCCAGTTATCGGCGAGCGCTAAGATGTCTTTTTCATGCTGGTCGTCTGCCTTGATCGTTTGATGCAAAAGCGTTAAGACAAATTCTTTCTCGTCGTCGTCGGCTTTATAGAGCGGTAAGATTTCTAGCTCCTTACCTGGCTTCCAAGACTTCAAGGTTTTGAGCGCCATAGAGGCACAAAGATCGAGGTCGTCGGTCCAGTAGATGGATTTTTCGTCGAAAAAATGCTGCAACAAAGATGCGTTTGCCACCTCTTGCTTGAAAACTTGAAGCGCAAATTGTAGGTCTTCTTCCTGACCTTCTATGCCGTTGTTCATGTGCTCAAAATACAGTTCGGTTTCCTGTAAATGCAAAAACATCTTGCGAAACATTTCTTGGTTCTCGGCACCCAGCCAATTGACTTTGCGCTGCTCCGCTAATTTGTATAAAGCCGCATGAGCTGTCAAATCTTCGAGCAGCTGATTACCTACAAACTTCATGTTAGGATGAAGGTCTTCTGGGCTTGGGCGCATTTTTTTCTTGAGCTCTGCTTGCCTGTTTTGAGCAGCGCGCTGTAATTCTGGAAGCGCGAGCAACAAATACAAATACATGTCGTACATGCGCTCAATGGAGAGCAAGAGCTCCTTTTCTACTTTATGTAAATCTTCTTCGTGACCTTGAAAGAAAGCATAAAGTACTTGAAGTACTTTAATTCTGAGGTGTCTTCTGTTGAGCATATTATCTGTTGAGGCTGCCTTTTGATTGTATGCGTTCTTCTGCCATTTGATTGGCAACCTGATAACTTGGCATGCCTTCTTGCTTGGAACGAACTAAGATGCGATCAATGGTAGTGTAAATTTCTTCGGCCTTTTGTTTTGCCCATTCTAGGGAAAGTCCTTCCACTTCTGAAAAACAGTTGATGACCCCTCCGGCGTTGAGCGCGAAGTCTGGCGCATAGATGATGCCTTTGTCCATGAGGATCTGACCGTGCTTTTGCTCTTCTTTCAGCTGATTGTTTGCCGCACCTGCAATGACACTACAGTTGAGACGTGCAAGCGTGTCGTCGTTCACAGTTGCACCAAGTGCACATGGCGCATAGATATCCATGTCGACATCGTATATTTTGTCAGGCGCTACAACCGAAACACCAAATTTGGCACTCAAATTTTGAAGTGCGGTTTCATTGATATCGGTGATAGTTACGTGAGCTCCTTCGGCAACTAAATGTTCTACCAAGTAAGCCCCAACGTGCCCAATACCTTGAACGGCAATTTTTTTACCAATGAGCGAATCGGTACCAAACTGATGCTTAGCAGCCGCTTTCATGCCCATGTAAACACCAAAGGCAGTTACGGGTGATGGATCGCCGCTTTTGCCTGGCAAACCAACAACGTGCTTGGTCTCTTTGCTCACATACACCATATCTTCTGGAGATATACCTACATCTTCTGCGGTAATGTACGAACCTGCAAGTGTATTGACAAATTGACCAAAACGTCTGAAAAGGGCTTCTGACTTCATGGTTTTGGCATCGCCGATAATAACGGCTTTTCCGCCTCCGAGATTGAGTTGAGAAATTGCGTTTTTGTAGGTCATGCCACGAGACAGACGCAAGACGTCGGTAAGTGCTTCTTGTTCGTTTTGGTACATCCACATGCGTGTTCCACCGAGAGCAGGGCCCAATACCGTATTATGAACAGCAATGATGGCTTTTAGTCCAGTTGCTTTGTCGTTACAAAAAAGGATGTGTTCATGCCCCATTGCTTGCATGGGTTGAAGAATGGGATTCAAAGATGAATCGACCAAAGGAGAGACTGTCAAATCAGACATGTTTTTGAAATGAGTTCGTTCACTAATTCTTATTTGGCTTAACTTTACGAGCGCAAATAACTTGGCAAAAGTAGAAAAAAACCATGAAGTCCCTCCGATACATTAACAAATACTTTATAAAGTACAAATGGCGTTTCCTACTCGGGATTCTATTTACCGTGGTTAGCAACTACTTTGGCGTTCAAATGCCCGCTTTTTTCAGTGACTCCATCGATCAATTTCAAAGCCAATTAAGCAGCAAAGAGCCCAGCAGTTACTTATGGTTAGCGCTTCAACTCGGTGCTATTTACATGGGTTTCTCTCTACTGAAAGGCTTCTTTTTATTTTTGATGCGTCAAACAATTATCGTGATGTCGCGCTACATCGAGTTTGACCTCAAAAAAGAAATTTACGACCAATACCAAGCGCTCGATCAAAGCTTTTACAAGAAAAATGCCACTGGCGATCTCATGAACCGCATATCGGAAGATGTCGGTTTGGTTCGCATGTATGCCGGTCCTGGCATGATGTACACCATCAATTTGGTCGTTAGTTTCATTCTCATTGTGGGCAAAATGGTCAGCGTTTCTCCGAGCCTCACCTTCTATGTGCTTCTACCCCTACCCATCATGAGTATTCTCATTTACAAAGTTTCCTCAACAATGAATAAAATGAGTCTTGAAGTGCAAAAAGAACAATCCTTTCTGAGCACCCTAGCACAAGAATCATTTTCAGGCATCCGGATCATTAAAGCCTACCAAAGAGAAGAACAAACCACCCAAAAAGTTAGCGAATCGGCAGAACGCTATAAAAAACAAAGCATGCGCTTGGTTTTGGTTAATGCCTTTTTTAGTCCGACCATTATATTTTTAATCGGCCTGAGCTCCATGATCGCCATTTATTACGGTGGCTTGCTCACCTTTGAAAAGAAAATGACCGTAGGTGGTATCGTAGAATTCATTATGTACGTTACGAACCTCACTTGGCCATTTGCAAGCCTCGGCTGGATTTCATCTATTATTCAGCGCGCCTCTGCATCACAACAGCGCATCAACGAATTTCTACAACGCCAGCCTAAAATAAAAAACGACACCGATTTAGCTTGCCCGCTATCATCTGGCATACAACTTGACAGTGTCAGTTTTGCTTACCCAGATAGTGAAGCAACCATATTAAACAACGTTTCTTTCAGCGTTCAAAAAGGTGAAACCCTTGCCATTATCGGCCCTACAGGCAGCGGAAAATCAAGCATTTGCGCATTGTTGGCACGTCATTTCGACCCAACTTCTGGCCAAATTAGCATCGAAAACAGAGCCTTGCCGAAATATTCTCTAACAGATTACCGCAGACAAATCGCTTTAGTGCCACAAGATGTCTTTTTGTTTTCTGATTCCATTGCCAATAATTTAAAATTTGGTGTAGAAGAAGCAGCACTGAGTCAAACTGACCTAGAACTCGCTTGTAAAAAGGCACATGTCTTGCATAACATCCAAGATTTTCAAGAAGGTTTTGAAACCATTCTCGGAGAAAGAGGCGTCAATTTAAGTGGCGGTCAAAAACAACGCATTTCAATTGCTCGCGCGCTCTTAAGAAAGCCCAGCTTACTTATTCTCGACGATTGCCTGAGTGCAGTAGATACCGAAACCGAAGAAATCATCCTCGAAGAATTACAAAAAGACGCACAAACGCGTGCCACTGTCATTGTTTCTCACCGCATCTCCTCTATTAGAAACGCCACCAAAATCATCGTTCTAGACCACGGAAAAATCATCGAATCCGGAACACACGAATCTTTATTGGCTCAAAAAAGCGCTTATTACGAGATGTACCAATTTCAATTAGAGCAAGAAAAAGCAGGAAAAGAAACACTTTAAAAGCTCGTAATTTATTGACTTTCAATTGAACCGAAAGTACTTTTTCAATTTTATCAACCACCAATTGTTTGTCTTTTTTTGAAACCCTAATGCAATCGATTGCGTACATTCGGCTAAACCAATTAAAACAAACAACTATGAAAAAATTAATGATTTTTGTTGGAGCGTTAACATTGACAGGATCTTTGTTTGCTCAAAAACCTAGCGCCGATGATGCAAAGTATTCATTAGAAGGCTTAGCTAACTTGAACACTACCGACGGTATGAGTTTTGCTGCACCTTCACTGCGCTTGCGTTATTTTGTTAATGACAATATCGCCGCACGTGTGCAATTCGGGTTTGGCGGTGACGGTTCTGCTGTTGTCAATACACCAAGTAAGGAAACGCATTACTATACAAATCCAACGGCAGGTGGTGCTAACGGCACTGTTGATATCGCCAGAAGTCAGTGGAATTTAGGACTTGGTGCTGAATACCATTTATCTGGAACTGACAAAATGTCGCCATATTTTACTGCAGGCTTTGGCTTTGGAAAAGGTTCAGAAGAACAAACATGGACTAATGTATTTTACACAAACCCAGCAGATCCTAGTTCTGCATTGACTTTTATGGATGGAGCATCAGTGAAAGCAACTGGCGGTTACTCAACTTTTAGCTGGGGTCTAGGTGCTGGATTTGATTATTATGTTGCCGACAATCTTTATTTAGGTTTGGAACTCAACTTAACAAGCACTTCTAAAACTAACGATGATACCGTTAAGGATGTAACAATTCCAGGCATGGGTGCATTACCTACATCAACAACTCCGGGAAGCGAAATGACCTACACCAACATCGGTGCCGCTCACGGTTCTGTACGTATTGGTTGGAGATTCTAATTCAATTCAACTCTATTTTTAAAGGGGGCTTCGGCCCCCTTTTTTATTGTTCTTTTTAAAAATTGTAACTTTGCGGCATGGATACAAGAAAGCACGTAGAGGTTTGTTTTACACCCGGAGAATACACCTATTACAAAGATGAGTTCGAAATTGTTGTCGTTATCGACGTCTTGCGCGCTACTTCAGCCATTTGCGCCGCTTTTGACAACGGCATCAATTCAATCATCCCTGTACCCACGGTAGAAGAAGCATGGGCATACAAACAAAAAGGATTTTTAGCTGGCGCTGAACGCAAAGGTCAGATTGTAGAGGGCTTCGATTTTGGTAATTCGCCCTTTTCCTATATGCGTGAAGATTTCAAAGGAAAAGATGTAGTACTCACCACTACAAACGGCACCAAATCATTAGACGTTGCCAAAGATGCAGAAATTGTGGTGGTTGGTTCTTTCTTAAACTTAGATTTTCTTTGCAAGTGGCTTGAAAAGCAAGAGAAAAACGTGCTCTGCTTGTGTTCGGGCTGGCAAGACAAATTCAATCTAGAAGACACCATCTGTGCAGGAGCAATTTGTCAGTATTTAATCGGAACCGGCAACTACATTTCCGATGAAGACTCCTCTATTGCCGCCAAGTATTTATACCTTTCGGCCAAGGACAATTTTCTTGGTTACCTCAAATCGAGTTCACATCGCCGTAGGCTCAAAAACCTGAATCTCAATGAAGATATCAAGTATTGTCTGACTCCAAATCAAACGGAGGTCATTCCAATACTTAAAGATGGCAAACTCATCAAATTACAAGAAGCTTAAACAATTTGCGGCCCTCCTACTGATCGGGCTTCTCTTTACACGCAGTCAAACCAAACAAAATAGCCAATGGGGTTTTGCTGGTCATCAGCGCGTCAATGAATTTGCCGTTTATCTACTTCCAGCTGAACTACAAGCTACTTTTATTCAACACCTGCCCTACCTCATCAGTCAATCTGTTGCCCCTGACCAACGCCGTTATGCAGTAGCTAACGAGGCTGCTCGGCACTACATCGACCTCGATCATTATTACAAAAAGGGGGAAGATCCCTTTTGGAACCTTCCATCCAACTGGCAAGATGCAGTTGCTTGCCACACCGAAGACACACTCTATGCTTACGGAATTGTGCCATGGCATGTGGTGCGCATGAAATACAGGCTGCATAAAGCATTTGAAGAAAAAAATTTGGCGCTGTTGCTAAAATACGCAGCAGAAATTGGACACTACATTGCCGATGCGCACGTACCGCTGCACACCACAGAAAATTACAACGGGCAACTCAGCAATCAATACGGCATACACGGCCTTTGGGAAAGCCGCTTGATTGAGCTACAAGCCGAAAACTACAACTATTGGATCGGAAAAGCCCGTTACCTACCTTCTGTTCAAAAAGAAATCTGGGCAGCGGTGCGCGCTTCGCATGCCGCCCTAGACTCTGTACTCCGATTCGAAAAAATGGTGAGCAATGAAATGGGCACAGCAGAAAAATACAGCTACGAACAACGCGGTAGCGTCCTGACAAAAGTCTATTCTAGGAAATTTTGCGCTGCTTACCACAAAAGCCTCAATGGCATGGTAGAACGCCGCTTGAGAGCAGCTATCCTTATGGTAAGTAGTGTCTGGTACACAGCTTGGGTAGATGCAGGGCAGCCCGATATAAGTCAGTTGAAATTGGAAACCAATCAGAAAAACGATTCTTCTGATAATGATACAATTATAAAAACAAGTTCCCGTTGGAAACAACGGAGTTGTCATTGAGCGATTTCTGCTAATGTTGCCCTACAATAACAGACTGACCTGGAGTATTGTTAATGCCAATTTCAGCGATCTTAAACCCTAAGTCATCTGGTTCAATAAGCATCCAGCCGTATTTCCAAGCCGCGTTATTTGAACTGCGCACTCTAAAACCGATATGCAGTGGGTTATCCAAATCAGGCATTTGTGCTAGGAAATTGTTTTGAGGATGAAAATTTTTCAGCTGACCACTTGCAGACCACGTATATCCGAATTGCTGAAGGGTATCAACACCGCTAACCTTTTGTAAAATTGGGAAAGGAATATCGGCTAAAATTGCAAATTCGATGAATCTTGACTGTGAGGTATCGGTAGCTTCAAAGGACCAATATTGGGTATAAGATTCACAAGGCATCTGGCTACCAAAATAATTATTGCGCAAGATTAATTTTGTTTCTGCTGTGCCATTTTGATCTACATCTAAGGAATAACTTATTTCAGCATTTTCAGGGTGAGGAACCTTACACCATGTGTACTGACTATATTGAATGGTCTCTAAAGAATCGGTAACGTGATAATAATTACCTGGTTCATAATAACTAATAGATACAGGTGGATTGTTCTTACACGCGGAAAGAAACAAGCATGAAATCGCTAGTAAAAAAAGTAGATTTCTCATAACGCTAAAGTATTGATTTAGATAAAATTAACGAATAATATCTATTCCTTCACGCTATTTAATAAAAATATTAACTCAAACTTCTGTAGCGGATGCGCTTTGGCCCGGCATCGCCAAGGCGTTTTTTGCGGTTTTCTTCGTACTCAGAATAAGATCCTTCGAACCAATAAACCTGTGAGTCGCCTTCAAATGCCAAGATGTGTGTACAGATGCGATCTAGGAACCAGCGGTCGTGGGATATCACTACTGCACATCCAGCAAAGTTCTCGATACCCTCTTCTAAGGCCCGAAGCGTATTGACGTCGATGTCATTGGTTGGCTCATCGAGAAGCAGCACATTGGCTTCGGTCTTGAGGGTCATGGCTAAATGCAAACGGTTGCGCTCACCGCCAGATAAAATGCCTACTTTTTTGTTTTGGTCCGAACCGTTAAAGTTGAATTTAGATAGGTAAGCTCTTGCGTTAATTTTTTGATTGCCAATTTCGACAAATTCTAAGCCATTAGACACGACATCGAATACGGTTTTTTCTGGATGGATGTCTTTGTGGCTCTGATCTACGTAACCAATCTGAACGGTCTCACCAACGGTGAATTCACCTTTGTCTGGAGCTAGCTCAGCCATGATCATCTTGAAAATAGTGGTTTTACCCGCACCGTTAGGGCCAATTACCCCTACAATTCCTGCTGGTGGCAATTTAAAGTTGAGGTCGTCGTAGAGGAGTTTGTCGCCGAAGGCTTTTGCTACATGTACAGCATCGATGACGTTGTTGCCCAATCGAGGCCCATTCGGAATAGGCATCTCGAGTTTTGCTTCTTTTTCGCGGGCATCTTCGGAAAGCATTTTGTCGTAGTTCTGTAAACGTGCCTTGCTTTTGGCCTGACGCGCTTTAGGATTCATGCGCACCCACTCTAGCTCTCGGGCCAACATTTTTTGGCGCTTAGACTCTGTTTTTTCTTCTTCTTGGAGGCGTTTGCCTTTTTGCTCTAGCCATGAGGTGTAGTTTCCTTTCCATGGAATGCCTTCGCCGCGATCGAGCTCGAGGATCCAGCCAGCCACGTTATCTAAGAAATAGCGGTCGTGGGTTACGGCAATGACGGTGCCTTTGTATTGCTGAAGGTGTTGTTCTAACCAATCGATAGATTCGGCATCTAAGTGGTTGGTAGGCTCATCTAGCAACAAGATATCGGGGTTTTGTAAAAGTAAACGGCAAAGGGCCACGCGGCGACGTTCACCACCAGAGAGCGTGCCAATCAGTTGATCATCTGGCGGACAACGCAAGGCGTCCATGGCTCTTTCAATTTTGGTGTCGAGTTCCCAGGCGTCTAATGCGTCGATTTTATCTTGCACCTCTCCTTGACGCGCAATGAGCTTATCCATTTTATCGGGATCAGCCATGACCTCCTCATCCATGAAGGCATTATTGATTTCTTCGTATTCTGCCAAAACATCGACAATTTCTTGAGCCCCCTCCAAAACGATGTCTCGTACGGTTTTGTTAGGATCAAGCTCCGGTTCTTGAGGCAAATATCCCACGGAATAACCGGGTGAAAAAACGACTTCTCCTTGAAATGATTTATCGAGGCCCGCAATGATTTTCATGACGGTTGACTTACCTGATCCGTTGAGACCGATAATGCCAATTTTTGCACCATAAAAGAAAGAGAGGTAAATATTTTTAATGATTTGTTTTCCTTGAGGTGTCGTTTTTGACACCCCTACCATAGAGAAAATGATTTTCTTATCGTCTGACATATCGCTTATTTATCGAGTTGGTAATTTTTGTATGCTTTACTTTGTAAGACCTCGATAGCCTCTTGGAGGATCTCGTTGGTCTCGTTGTAAATTTGGAACATCTCGTTGGTACCCCAGAGATCTTGTGCCAAAACAGCTTTCAAGCGCAATTTGAGTAGTTTTTCACTGATGTCGTATTCTTTTTGATCAAATACTAACGCTGCATCTTCTTTGGCTACAAAAGCAAAAAATGCATTCATGAAATCTTGATCGCAAACAAAATTGTTTTTGAAGGCGCCAATTGTTGGGTATTGTGCTTTGAGCGTCGCTCTATTGGCGTTGATGTATTGAAAAGCAAAGTTATTGACGTACCCTCCCTGAATGAGCTTTGAGAAATAAGTAGTGCTCTCGGTGGTGTCTAGCGGGACGAATAAGTCTGGCATAATGCCACCGCCGCCGTATACTGTGCGTTTTGTTTTCAGGGTTTTGTACATTAGAGAATCTGGCATTTTGATGGAATCTTTCAAGAAAAACTCCCCATTTAAATAGCGCTGATTGAGGTCTTTGCGATAGGTCTCGGTGTCTTGATAGGGCTTTTGAATGTGACGACCAGTTGGCGTGTAGTAACGGGCAATGGTTAGACGCATTTCTGAGCCATCGCTGAGTGGCATCGGGCGTTGCACTAGCCCTTTACCATAGGTGCGACGACCTACAATAAGGCCGCGGTCCCAATCTTGGATGGCGCCCGATAATATTTCGCTAGCACTCGCACTGTATTCGTCAGTAAGAATAACGAGTTGGCCTTCTTCAAAAAGACCTTTTTTACCTGCTTTTAGGTCGTAGCGCGGTTGGGCACGGCCTTCCGAATACACCACAAGTTTATCGCCTGACAAAAATTCATCGCCGAGTTTGTGTGCAGCATCGAGCAAGCCGCCGCCGTTTCCTTGCAAATCAAAAATGAGGCTTTTCATGCCTTGTTCTTTCAGACTCAAAAGTGCGCTTTGCACCTCTTGAACGGTTGTTTTTGAGAAACTATTGAGCTTAATGTAGCCAATTTCGTTGTCGATCATGTAGGCAGCATCTACAGAAAATACTGGGATTTTGTCGCGGGTAATGTTGAAATCTAGGAGCTTACCCTTGCGATTCACGGTGACTTTTACTTTGGTGCCGAGATCACCCATTAGTTTTTGACGCACTTGGTCATTTTTGATTCCGATGCCTGCCACGTTTTGGCCGTCTACTTGTACGATTTGATCGCCAGGTAAAATACCGAGTTTTTCAGACGGACCACCTGGGATAGTGGCTACTACGCTAATGGTGTCTTTCATGAGCTGAAAACGCACGCCTATACCCACAAAACTACCATTGATAGTCATTTGCGCGTCGTCGAGGTCCTCTTTGGGGATATACGTAGAATGAGGATCAAGTGCTTCTAGAAGAGCCACAATAGCCGTTTCAGTGAGCTTTGGCGCATCTGGTGCATCTACATAAAAGCGCTCAACATTGAAGAGCACTTCATTGAATTTTTGAGCGGAGGCCGCAGCTTTATTTGAATCTTGAGACCAAACGACACTCAAGCAAAGTGTGGAAAATAGAAGGAATTTTAGGTGCATGTAGGTAATTTTACGAAATACAAAAATAAGCAACACTGTGCAAATTGCTCAGAAAGTTTAACTTTGTTATGCACATATGAAAGAAAAAAAACGCAAATTACATTGGTACCAAACGCGCAAAGTCCGCAATGCCTTTAAACGGGCCAAAAAGATAGCGGGCTATTTCTTTACTATTTTAGGCTCCGCTATTTTGCTTTATGTTATTAGCACTTTTGTTTTGTCTAGAATTGCCGTTGAAGGCCGAAGTAATAAAGGCGCCAACATTCAAATATTTCTCATGAAATCTGGGGTGCACACAGACTTCATCTTACCTGTTTGCAATGACATCAAAGATTGGCGCACTGAGTTCCCCCTTGCCAACACCGCATTTAAAGACAGCCTGAGCAAGCTCATCTCTATTGGCTGGGGAGACAAAACCTTTTACATGAATACGCCAACTTGGTCAGACCTCACCCTAAAAACAGCGCTAACCGTTCCTTTTGGACTAGGGCCATCGGCCATCCATACGACCTACTACCAACAACTCCTCGACGATCGCCCGAACATCAGCCTGCACCTCACCCCCAATCAATATCGTCAACTTGTGCGCTACATCGAAAAGACCCTAGACAAAACAACAAAAGGCAAAAACAAATTTATCAAAGCTACAATGCCCGGGGTAGTAACCGGCAACGATGCCTACTACGCGGCTAAAGGTCGCTACAGCTTGTTTTTTACATGTAATTCTTGGGTCAATGCCGGCCTGAAGTCTTGTCAGCAAAAAGCATGTTACTGGACCGCCTTTGCCGGAGGAATTTTCTATCAATATGGCAAATAAAGGAATCATTAGCATTGCCTTTATTTTCTTCTATTTCTTTGCAATGGGCCAAGAATACCTGATTTTTATAAATGGTTACCGAGGACCTAAGCACGACGCCGAGCTCCCTACAAACGAACTCCATTACAAAGACCCCACGGGCTATTGGTACAAACTCGACGACAGCATTCAAAAGCGCTTCACTGACACCAAGGCTATTTACTTCGATGCGCATCACCCCTTGAGCACTTCATCGCAGCTTAAATTCTCAAAGGCCGTTCGCTCTTATGTATGCTCGCGTTTTTGTTGGATCAGAAAAAATAGCCGCTGGGTTCTCAACAAAACCATCAATGAAAAGGGCTTTCAGGAACGCGTTGAAAATGGCAGATTGGCGGGCATCGCACTGAGAAACGAACTCCAAGGCAAAGGCCCTTGCAAAGTTCATTTTGTTTGTCACAGCATGGGTTATGCTTACATGTTAGGCATGATCGACGAGCTCATTGGTTACGTTGACTTTGGAAAGGCACTGATTTTATCACCTGAAGGTGCAAGTGTTCAAGGTCGCGATTGGTCTCTTTTCCAAGAAGTATGGCAATATGGCGCACGTGCCGACGACAGCCTATCAGATGCTATTTTTCTGCAAGATGGCATCGCCCCTCAAAGTGCCGTGAAGGGCATCGAGCAATTGCCCGCCCAAACCAAAGGAGGTCGCATCTATATTCCTTCGAAATACCCCAAACGAAAACTAGGTTTCATTAAGAGCCATCACCTCGCCTATTACGACTGGTTTTATTGGATCAAACCCGAAGACGAAGGTTATTTTAGGCTTTAATTGGTTTGGTCCTGAATAGCATCAAGCACAATGCGGCTGCTATTGAAAACAATACAGCGGCAAAAGCAATTGCATTCGACGGAACACCACCAAGAAAGTGATCATAGACAAATCCAAACGAAAGCGTTTCGATGAGCATTGGAATGACGATCATCATGTTGATGATACCCATATAAACACCATACTTTTCTTTGGGCAATTCACCGACAACCATTAAATAAGGCACCCCCATGATACTTGCCCAAGCGATTCCTAGGCCGATTATATTCACTATTTGAAGAGAAGCATCTTTGGTTATCGAAAAATTAAACAAACCTATTGCTGCCAAAATAAGCGAAACAGCATGAACTCTGTAGGCCGCGAATTTTGCAAGTAGTCGCATCAATAAAAGCGCAACGATAAAAGTGACAATATTGTAAGTCGCATTCAAAAGCCCAGTAAAACTTACCGCTTTAGAAAAGTCTGGATGTGTATTCATCTGGCTAGCTAACGGAATGCCAAAGATGGTTTGCGCTACAGATAACGATGAAAACTGCCAATATACAAAGAGCGCATACCATTGAAACAAATACAATAGAGCTAATTTCCATAGGATTTTCGGCATCCCTTTGATGGCCTGAAAAACATCAATTATCGGTGCAAAAAAACCTTTGCCTTCCGATTGTAAACGCTGGAGCTCCTCTTCGGTTGGCGGATGTTCTTTGGTTTTATGCATTGCCCACAAAATAGTGGTAATAGAAGCCAAACCACCCACGATAAAGGCGACGTAAACCCAATAAGGCAAGCCATTTACACTCGTTTGCGCCAGCCATTTACTCTTCTGAAGAAAATAAAGACACAAATTTGCTAGCGTGATTCCAAAGCCCGTGAAAAAACTCTGGATCAAAAAACCGCGACGTTGATCTTCTTCTGGTAAGACATCTGCAACAAAGGCTCTATAAGGCTCCATAGCCGTGTTGTTACCCGCATCTAGAATCCACAATAAGCTTGCAGCCATCCAAATACTCGAGCTGAATGGAAAAGCAAATAAGGCCAATGAACAAAGTATCGCACCAATTAAAAAATAGGGCTTGCGGCGACCAAGTCTCGGATGCCAAGTACGATCGCTCAGGGCCCCTATAATCGGCTGAACTAACAAACCTGTCATAGGTCCGGCTAAATTCAATAAGGGTAGTTCATCGGGATTAGCCCCCAATAACATATATATCGGGTTGACCGCTGTTTGCTGCAAACCAAAGCTGTATTGAATGCCTAGGAACCCGAAATTCATATTCCATAGCTGCCAAAAACTAAATCTTGTTGGAGTCTTAAACATCGTATCTTAAATTAAAATCAAAATCTATCCAAGCATTTGCCTTGGATTTTTTGGAGCTGATCAGTAGGTGTTCTTTTTCTAGAACCAACTCCACGAATGGGTCATTGACTTCGTTGCCTCTATTTCTTTTTTCGCGCAAAGCCCTTGTTTGCTTGTAATCGCGTGACATAAACAAATGAAAATCAGTCTGTTCAAGGTAAAAACTGTAAGTACCTTCAATGATAAGCACCTGGGTATCAGCCAGCTCCATCTCGACTTCTTCTATCCTATCTTCGAAATAATGAACGAGCGGCACTTTTATAATTGAAATACCCGATTTAAAAGCGATTAAAAGCTGCTGTAGGCGCTTAAGGTCAACCTCCTGCGGCCCTACATGTTGCATATCTAAGAGTCTGTGCTGATGATTCTGCCCCGGTGGCAACAAGAAAAAATCGTCCATATGAAGAATCTTTGCCTTTCGCCCGTTGGTCTCAAATGCAGCTTGCAAAGCTGCAGACATATAAGTCTTGCCGCTTCCTGATTCACCTGCAATAGCCAGCACTAATTTTTCTTTGTTGGTGAGCTCTTCAAAAGCCTTGAGAAGTTCGCTTGCTGCAAGACTATTGATTTGCTCGCTTTGAATTTGGTCTCCTATCATAATTCCAAAAGTGATCTAATCTGTTCTGCGTTTGAACACATAAATAAATAGCCCGAGGCCGAGAAACAAAGTTCTTGTTTTCCGCCGGGCTTCTGATGATTGAGCGATATAAATTCCGAAAACTGAAGTTCGTCAGGACCTTCCAAGAACTGCTCGTAATCTGCTTTGATTTGTTGCACAAGTTGCTGCTCACCTTGAAGTAACAAACCCAGCGCAAGAACGCCTGACATAACAGGCCAAGAACCACCATTGTGAAACTGGTAAGGCTCGTTTTTAAAGCTATAATTGTATTGATTTTTAAGGAGCTTCCATTCTGCATCTGCCGGCGTTATTACGGGCCAAAATGCCGGCACAAAGCCAATATCAGATTGGTTGATTAAAGAAGAGACGTAAGGAACGATCTTTTTATTATGAAAACCTAAAATTAAAGCCAATCCATTAGCCGCGGCGTCCCATTGAGAATTGTATTGAGCCGCGTCAAAGGCAGCAGGAAAATAGGGCTTTTGCTGCTGAAGCCAGTCTGTTTTGGCGCGCGAATGGATCATTAAAATGGGTTGAGATTCTTGAAATGAATAATTGGCTGCAATAGCCGCACGAACCTCAATGGCTTTTGCTTGATAAGCATTGTTTTCAGGCCATAAGCAAGCGCAAAGATGCAAGGCTAAGTAGCGCAATGCGTTATCGTAGAGCGTGTAGCCAGACAAAATATATTCATCAGCCCAATTACCGCCAAGTGGGGTGTAGACTAGGTGTCTTGCATTGAATTCCCAGGATTCAAGCAAATTGAGGGTGCGATCGATTTGAGCATGCAATTGCTGCTTTAATTCTAAATCATTCGTTACCTTGATATACAAACAACTTTGAATGATCCACCAAGTCTGAGCATCGACCCGCCCAACTAAAGTACCATAACTCACGATTGGCTCAGCGCTGGAACCATAGCCAACATTAGATGGAATCAAGCCATTTTCTTTTTGCTGTGCCGCTAGGGTTAGGATACTTGCTTTAATGGCAGGATAAAGCTGTGTTTGCTCATGTAAAAAGCAGGCAAGCGCGGTTATAGCGCTATCTCTGGACCAAATCCGACCATAGTTTTCTTCTTGTGTGGCTGTCGCCAAGAAACCTGAAGTAACGGCGCTTTTTGCCAATACCTGAAATGCCTGTTCTTTGTACATATGCAATATCATTAAAAAAGAAATGAGGTGCAAAAATACACCCCATCTCTTTCACTCTAAAACACTTTTCTTAGAATCGGTAACGAATACTAATTGCAGATGAACGACCAGCGATAGAACGTGCACGAACAAAGTTCGTTTGCCCTTCGGTGATTGAGCCCTCTTCAGATTCAGTTACTCCAAGTGCATTCAATACGTTATTAGACTGCAACATGATGCTCAAGTTTGCAATTGGTGACCAGCTGATATATGGATTCAAATAAAAGTATCCGCTCATCACTAGCTCGTTGTTATCTTGTGCAAATGAACTTGCAGTACCAATAACATTCACACCAACTTGAAGATCTTTGTTGATGTTATAAACAGGTGTTAAAGTATAAATCAAAGGTGCTTGACGACGTGGTGTCTTCCCAACATTTGAAGGAGTAACCGCATCTACAGCAATTTTAGCATCTGTATATGTTAAGTTTCCGTAAATCTGGAATTTTTTAATTGTGTAACCAGCTTCTAATTCAAGACCCATTGCATTGTAAGTACGGTCAAAGAATTTTTGTGAAGTAGCTTCAAAGTTTTTTTCGTCAGTTTGAGCGAAGAAAGCAGTTGCATTGAACAAGATGCCATTCTTACGCATTTTGTATCCTACTTCTGCTTGTGATGTGAAATCAACTACATTGTTAGCAGCAGTCAAACCACCTTGCGGGTTAAGATAAGTTCCGAACAATACGCGGTCAGCACCAGCACGACCACCTTTTGAATAGCGTCCGAATACCGCGCTAGATTTGTCGAGTTGGTAATTAGCACCTACACTGTAAGATAGGTAGTTCCAATTGTAATTTACCAAACTTGGGTTATTGTTGTCGATCATCGAAACGCTGTTTTCTACTGCAGAAATAGTACCGTTTCCGTTGATGTCATTCATTGGACTTTGTACAGCACCAGCGTATGTTCCATTAGCCGAACCCATGTCGTAACGAGCACCTACAGATAAAGTCAATGCATCTGTAACTTCGATGTCTCCGTTTAAGTATGGCGCAAGAATGTTATAGGCAACATTGTAATTGCGTTGACAGCAATTGCCCCAAGCAGGAACACCGTATGCCAATAGACCATTTTCAGTCAAAGCCGTGGCGCTTCCTGTTGAATCGATTCGGTTGATGTCAACTAATTGACCATAACCATTATCAGCATCAGCCGCAGACATCAAGTAAGAGTTCCACAACCAAGACATATTGAGTTGTTGGGTAGCTTGATACAAACCAAAGTTCAGGTTACCAAAACCGGTCTTTTTGTTGACGTTGTAGTCATTGGTAAGATTGTTGAAATTATTCAATTTTGTATTGAACAAGTGCATCACCATTAAAGTTTGGCCTTCATAAGTGCTGCCATCTTGGTTTTGGAGCGTGTAGGTATTACCTGCCCCTGCAAGACCACTCGCAATTGCTTCTGTTGTTCCAAAAGATGCTGGGAACGGCGCTACAAAGCGACCATCTACACCCGCATAGCGAGAGCGACCTGTGATTGTCCAGTCGTTTCCGAGATCAAATTTAAATTCAGTACCAACTGCAGTGTAGTTAGATGTCATGCCATTGTGTACATTGACCATTTCTGGCTGATTGGCTTCATTCAAGGCCACAACATTTGACATAAACGGTGTCTGTAAACCGCCGGTTAGCGCATTATAGCCATCAACTGACCCCCATGTCGGAGCTGCATTGCTACCGCTCACTGTCATTGGCATTGGCATATAAGCTGCAGTATGATCTCTAAGTGCTTTTACATAAACTTTTACATAACCATTATCAAATTCTTTCAATAGATTAGCCTTAATTTGACCACCGTCATTTCCATTGAAACCGATATCTCTTGGGCCAACTCCTTGGCGATAAAAACCACCAACATGCATGTACAAGCCCTCACCTACTTTAGTTCCATATTCGATGTCGGAACGTAAATTACGGTAATCAACACCAATTGAAGAAGAGATAGATCCGCCTTCGCGACGACCATCTTTTGAAATAAAGTTGATGATACCCGCCGGTGAATTTGAAGCTAATGTAGAAGCAGAACCTCCTCTGACAGATTCGACACGACCTACCGTAGCGTCGGCGCGCACAAATTGATCTTGGGTACCAAATGCGATGTCTCCAAATTGAAGTACTGGTAAACCATCTTCTTGGATTAATAAATATTTAGACCCTCCTGTAGCAAGTGGCACACCGCGGACGGAAAGGTTTGTGTTACCGTCTCCAGCAGAAGATTCTGCTCTGATACCAGGAATTTGACGGAAAATTTCAGCGGTTGTGCGCGGTGCAACACGGTCAATTTGCTCAGGACGTAGCGTCGAAACGGAAATTGACGAACTAAGTGCAGCTTTGGGATTAGTCACACCTGTGACTACAACCTCACCCACGTTTTTAACGGTATCTTTCTGGATACCCACTTGCGCAATCGAAGATTGCACAACGCCTAGCTGCAACATTAAAAGTCCTGCTAGGGTCTTTACATTAAAGTAATTTTTGTTTTCCATAGTTTTAGTTTTGGTCCGACCAAATTATAGGAATTTCACATTTAGTTCACATCGAAATTTGGCAAAAATGCCCGCAAACGATTGCGCAATCGTTTGTGCAAACGTTTGCGGTTGATTTCTTTTTATGATTATTTTGAAATGTCCCGAAAAAGTGGCATTCTTGTATTGTGAAACCAATGACAATTAAAGATCTAGCCAACTTTTTAAAAGTGAGCCCATCAACGGTTTCTCGCGCACTCAACAATCATCCGGATATCAGCCTTGAGGTTCGCAATCGCGTTCAACAACTTGCGGCCGAACTGCAATTCAAGCCCAATAGTTTCGCGGCAAATTTCCGAAAAAAGCAATCCAAGCTGATTGCTATTGTCCTGCCAAAAATTTATCGCTCGTTTATACCAGATGTCATTGAAGGGATTACAAAAAGGCTCAATTCCGATCAATTCCAAACGCTCATACTGATTACTGAAGATCAACTGACCAACGAAATTGAAGCCATTAAACAATGTTGTGACATGCGCGTCGATGGCATTTTACTTTCCTTGAGTAACCAAACCAAAGATTTAAGTCATCTAGAAGTCTGTAAAAAGATGGGTATCCCACTCGTGCTTTTTGACAACACGCTAGAAAGCCACTTATTTTCTAATGTACACATCAACGATGCATTGGCGGCAGGGCTATGCGCAGCATACCTTAATAAACAAAATACCAAACGAGTTGCAGCCGTATTTGGTCCAGAAGAATTAAGCATTTCTAAAAACCGTAAAATCGGCTTTTTTAATACGCTGGATGCTCATATTAGTAAAGAAATTTGTTATGCCAAAGATGCCGAAGCTGCTTATCATTTTGCGCAGGCACAAATTCAATTAGATCCAAACGTTGCCTTTTTTGGCATTTCAGATGAAGTTTTACTCGGAATAATTACCGCAGTGAAAGAACACAACCTCTCCAAACAAATTGCCGTTATCGGCTTTTCCGACGGACTCACCATGCCTTTTCTACACAAAGAATTGCGTTATATCTTTCACAATGGTAAAATTGTAGGGGAGCTTGCTGCAACACAAATTTTAAAGTGCATCGATAAAGGTCAGGATTTCATTGAAAATATTGAAATTCCCGTCGAATTATACTAGCACGTCTGTACCGATTTGTACAATATTTCTAACTTTGGGCTACAAATGGAGCACAACTATAGCCTAAAGCCATACAATACCTTCGGAATCGATGTCAGAGCGAAGCTTTTTGCGTCGTTTTCGACCATTCAAGAATTAAAAGCTTGCTTGGCAAACAACACGCATGAAGACCTCCTTATATTAGGAGGAGGAAGCAACATGTTGTTTACCGAAGATTACAACGGGCTTGTTTTGCGCAATGAAATCAAAGGCATCGCGCTTGTCCAACAAGACGACCACTCTGTTTACGTCAAAGCCGGAGCAGGAGAAGTTTGGCATGAGTTCGTGCAATTTTGCATCGGCAATAATTGGGCAGGCTTAGAAAATCTTTCGCTCATCCCCGGCTCTGTGGGGGCAAGCCCCATGCAAAATATTGGTGCCTACGGCGTAGAAATCAAAG